>CXWK01075426.1_pt1 | contig 53749 bp, 74 predicted proteins | sample 590851 | NCBI WGS metagenome assembly CXWK01 (sample SAMEA3498364, study PRJEB10139) | wastewater metagenome | biome: wastewater treatment plant; material: activated sludge | place: Denmark | collected 2014-08-01 | reverse complement strand
GCAGTGCAGCACTACGGCGGCGGATCGTGCGACTGGTACTTCTCGTCGGCGGGATGGAGTTACAGTGCCCCGTCCGCGTTTAGCGAGGTGCCATGACCATCGTCATCCCCGACGAGATGCGCCGTTACGTGGCATCAGCTTTGCTGGACTACGCATCCGTGCTCGCCGTGTTGCCGTCTCCGTCTGCCGGGCACAGCGCTGAGATGCGCCGCGTGATGGCGTGGATGCACGAGATCGCCGCTCTGATCGAGGAAGAGACATGGCCGCCACCACCAAGCTGATCGTCTGGAACGCTGCGCTGCGCGAGCTGGGTTCGGCGCCGCTCGCCAACACGACGGACGCCAACACGCGCCGCTATGAACTAAACGCGGCCTGGGATCATGCCGTCGAGCACGCCCTGGCGATGGAGGACTGGGGCTTTGCCCGTCGCCGCGCCAGCCTCACCGGCGTCTCCGACACGAGCTTCCCGCCTTACACCTGGCGCTTCACCAAGCCGACCGACTATCTCCGCACCTGTTGGATCAAGACATCGGCGGCCGAGGAATACCAGATTGATCACGCTGAGATTGCGGCGGTGTTCTATGCGCAGGTGTCCTCGGGCCTGATCGAGTACATCTCCGACCACGCCGACAACTACGATCCGGCCAACTGGCCGCCGCACTTCACCCGCGTGCTGACGCTGTATCTGGCCTCGCTCGTTGCGCCCAAGCTCGCTCGCGCCGGTGCCGGCGACGTCGGCATGCTCGACGGCAAGATGCAGGCCGCGCTCGATGAGGCCAAGGCCAAAGAGGCGCTGTTCCTCCTCAATGGTCAGATCCCCGTTGCGCGCCAGCCGGTGTTTCGTCGCGCGCTGGAGTTCATCGGCCACGAACTCGGCGGCTCGACGGCGCTCCAGAACCAGGCAGACAAGCTGCGTTGGCACATGAACCGCTCATGGGATCACGCGCTCAAGTACGTCTTGGAACAAGGCGCCTGGAACTTCGCCACCCGCCGCGCGACACTGACGGGCGGGACGGAGCCCGTACCGGGCGGCGTCGACAGTGGCATTGTCGAGGGGTACGTCGTCGCGCCTGCAACCGAGCCGGATGACGACGACAACCTGCCGGACATGGCCGGTTTCGACTACGGCTTCCTGTTGCCCGACGACTTCCTGCACAAGATCTGGATCCGGTCCGACGCCAACGTCACGCTGGAGTGTCGGCACCAGTTCATGCGCGATGCGGTCTATACGACCGTGTCGCCTGTGGTGCTGGAGTATATCGCCTGGGACGACGACTCGACCGACCCGGCGCAGTGGTCGGCCAACTTCCTCGAGGCGGTGGCTGCCTATCTCGCGCTGCTGGTGACGCCGGAGCTGGTGATCGAGCAGGGTCGCAAGAGCCTGCGCGTCGGTGCGAACAGCATCAAGGACAAGGTCGAGGCGGTCTACCGGGCCAAGCTCTCCGACGCGCTGCTGCGTGACGCAATCCAGCAGGAGCCGAAGGTGCTGCCGCTCGGCCGCTTCGTGATGGCGCGATCGGGCGGAACCTCAGGCTTCAGGCGCATGAACTGATGCGCAAACACGAGTACGTCTACGCCCTCAACGCTGGCGGTGTCGATCCCGAGGCCATCGCCCGTGTCGATCTCGAGAAGATGCGGCTGGCCGGCGAGCACCCGGTTTCCAACCTGCTGCCGCGCGTGCTTGGCCCCGCAACGATCCGGCCGGGCTGCGAGAGCCTGGCTCGCATTCCGAGCGACGCGCAAACCCGGCAGATCCCGTTCGACAATGAGGAGGGCGACAGCTACATGCTGCTGCTCTCGGCCAACGCAATGCGGGTCTCGCTCGACGGTGTGATTCAGCAGATCCCGAGCGTGGCGAGCACGATCAACACGGCGGGATGGTCCGACGTCTCGACCTCACCCGCGACCGCCACCGGCGGCGCGACCCTTACATTCAATGCCACCTCAACCGCCTCGGCCAGGCTGCGCCAGACGGTGACGATTGCGTCCGACGATCAGGCCAAGGTCAACGTTCTGCAGGTGGTTGTCGCCCGCGGCCCTGTGTTCCTCCGCATCGGCACCACGGCCGGCGGGCAGGAGCTACAGGCTGACGCCGAACTCGACACCGGCACCCATTTCATCGGTGTCACGCCTGGAGGAGCCACGATCTACATCGACGTGTCGGCCGACGATGCGGTGACACGCACCGTGTCCTCGATCGCATTTGCGAGTGCGGGCGATCTCGTGGTGCCGACGCCATGGACCTGGGCGCAGACGCGGCAGCTCCGCACTTGGCAATCGATCGATACGGTGTTCTGCGGGGACGGCAGCCAGCAGCAGCGCCGCATCGAGCACCGCAGCGCGCTGTCTTGGGGCATCGCGCTTTACAAGATCGACGATGGCCCGTTCGTGCCGGGCTCAAACCGGGTCACGATGACGCCGGCCGCTCTCTCCGGCAACACCACCGTGACGGCAAGCGAGAGCACGTTCCAGGCTGGACACGTCGGGGCGCTGATCGAGCTGACGCAGACGTCCAAAACCGTGTCGCAGCTGTTCACCGGCGCGGGACAGTCGTCTGACTACATCACCGTGATCGGCGTGGACGCGGGCCGCTACTTCTTCCGCACCGGCGTTAACACGTCGAGCTTCACCGGCACCATCGCCCTAAAGCGCTCCTATGACATCGACACGCCGAGTTCGTGGACGACGTTTGCCACCTATGTCGACGGCGCTATCGCGTTCTCACGCACGCAGGTCGACGACACCCTCGACAACCTCACCGTGCACTACAAGTTCGAGGTGACGGCCTACACGTCGGGCTCGGCCACAGTGACGCTCGAGTATGAGTCCGGTGTGCAGACGGCGCGGGCTCGGATCACCGCCGTTGCCTCCAGCACCGTCGCGGGAGTGGAGACGCTTGTCCCGTTCGGCAACACGTCGGCAACCCGGTCGTGGCGCATCGGCGACTGGTCCGACGTGCGGGGCTGGCCGCGGACGCCACTAATCCACGATGATCGCATGCACTGGTTCCGCGGCGATACCCACTACGGATCGAAGGCGACGGACTATTACGTCTATGATGACGGGCTCGAAGGGGATTCCGCCCCGTTCACACGCACGGTCGGCGGCAACGTGCTGTGGGCCGCCAGCCAGGACCGGCTTCTAGTTGGCACGCAGACGGCCGAGACGGTGATTGCAGCCTCAGAGCTCGACGAGCCTTTGACGATCACCAAGTACACGGTTCGCCAGCCGTCACGCCGGGGCTGCGCCGACATCGAGCCGGCCGGGCACGACGACGGGCTGTTCTTCGTGCAGAGTTCAGGCCAGCGGCTCTATGAGATCGGGATGCCCGAGGGCAGCACGCGGTTCAAGTCGAACGACGTCTCCCGCCTCAACCCGGTCGCCTACCGTCCCGGCATCGTTCGCACTGCGGTGCAGCAGCAGCCGGATACCCGCCACTACGCCGTGCTCGCGGACGGCACAATGGCGGTGTTGACGTTCGAGCGCGACGACAAGGTGGTCGCGGTAACGACGTTCGCGCATGCGCGCGGGCTGATCGAAGACGTGGCGGTCAAGCGCGGCGACAGCCAGGACGATGTCTATCTGATCGTCAATGTCGATGGCGCGCGGTATCACGAAAAGATCTCTGCCGAGGCGGCGCAATCCAGCGTCTCAACTTGCACTCTGCTCGACAGCTACAAGGTGCTGACCGGGTCAATCTCGTCCATCACCGGCGGCACGCATCTCGCGGGCGAGACCGTGCAGGTGTGGGCGGATGGCGCGCGCCGCGCGGACGTGACGCTCGACGGCTCGGGCGTCGCAGCACTCGGCGCCACCTACAGCCGGCTCGTATACGGCAAGCGCTACAGCGGCACTTTCAAGAGCGTAAAGCTGTCTTATGCCGCCGGCCTCGGGACCGCGATTGGCCAGACCAAGATCGTGCACGGGGTCGGCCTGCTGCTCTCCAATTCGTGCCTGGACGGCGTCCTGATCGGCTCCGACGCGGATCACACCGACCCGATGCCAGCGATCATCAACGGGCTCGAGCGCACAGCGAGCCAGTTCTTCACGCATTACGATCAAGACATCTTCCCGATCAACTCCGACTGGGGGCCTGACGCGCGGGTGTATTTCAGCGTCGACAGCGCCGAGGGGCCGTGCACGGTGCAGGGGCTCGTGCTCGACGTGGAGACGCGCGATGGCGCTGCGCAAGGCAACGGCTGACGACTGGATCGCGCTCGGCTTCGGGGCGGACGAGCCGGCTGAGTGGTTTGGCCTGACCTCGGCGACGACGTGGCTGATCGAGGGCATTGGCTGCGCCTACAAGGCTCGTGACGGGCGCTGGTGGCTGTCGTTCCATAGGTGTGTACCGGGGAAGCTGCTGCTCGCACAGAAGGCGGCAAAGCAGCTATTGACGATGGCAGACGAGCGCGGGATCACGCTGCACGCGCTGGCCGATCCCAAGTTTGCCGGGTCAGAGACGTGGATCGAGCGGCTAGGGTTCAGCCGATCAGATGAGACAATCGAGGGGCTGACTGTATGGACCCGTTGACGATGAGCGCGGGGTCGCAATTCGCGCTGACGGCGCTGACTGGAGGCCTTGCGGCCGGCGCTCAGGTCTACAGCGCGGCGAGCCAAGCCGAGGCCATGCAAGCCGAGGCCAAGGCTGGGCAGCAGAAGGCCGCGATCGAGGGCCAGTGGAACGAGCGCCGGGCGCTGGAGGAGCGGGTCTCAGCGCAGCGGGCGGCGGGCGAGGAGCAGCGCAAGGCGGCCTTGGCGCAGTCCAGGCTCGGCGCGATTGCGGGCGCCTCCGGGGCCGGCTCGTCCGACCCTTCCGTCATGAACCTGTTCGAAGGCATCGAGAAGGAAGGCGACCAGAACGCAGCGAACGTGACCGCGGCTGGTGATCAGCGCGCGGCCGGGTTGCAGTATCAGACCGCGCTCGACCGCTGGAGCGCCGACACGAACGCGCGGATCAAGAGCGCCGGGGCCAAGAGCACGCTGATTGGTGGCTACCTTGGCGCGGCGTCGCAGGCCGGGCAGTTTGCCGTGTCGCGGATGGGAGCTCGCTACGGCGGCTCGCCGATGGCCAGCAGTGGTAGCACGGGCTACGGCTCCGGTGGCTGGTCAACGACGGTGACGAGGGGCTGATGGCAAGACTTCCGCAAGGCGCCGACCTCGCCCGCGTCGCAACCCCGTCTCAGACGCCTGGTATCTCGGTCAAGGCGGCCGACTACGGCGCGCTGGTGCAGGGCGATCAGGCCATTGCCCGCGGCGTTTCCGGCCTCGCCGACCTCGGCGGCAAGGTGCTGGATCTGCAGGCCAAGGCCGACAGCGAGGTCGACGACTACGCCACCCGCAAGCGGCTGCTCGACTTCAAGCTCCAGACTGAGATGGACCTCGAGGCCCACAAGCGGGAGATGCCGCAGGGTGGGGCTGGCTACGCCGACGCCTGGAACGCCAAATACATGCAGGCGGCGAAAGCGTTCGTCGGCAAGGACGACGCCAACATCCCGGCGCACTTGCGCAACCAAGTCGGTTTGCTGCTCAAGTCGCACGAGACGCAGCTGCTCGAGCGGGCGCAACGCGACGAGTGGGCCGAGCGCGACCGCTCCGAGATCGACGGGCTGGAACAGACGCTCGGCGTGACGCGGTCGCGGGTCGAGGCGGACCCGGCGCGGCGCGACGAGATGCGGATGGAGGGCGATCGCCTCATCGACACCTCCCGCATTCAGCCGGCGGCCAAGGATCGGCTAAAAAAGCACTATGCGAAGGAATTGGACAAGACCGCCGTGATCTCGCGGCTGATGAAGGCGCAGACGGCCGACGAGTTCAAGGCGCTGGAGCAGGAGCTTGCGCCGCACAAGCCTGATCGCGGCACCGGCCTTGCCACGCTCGACTTCATCAAGCGCGAGGAAGGCGACAAGGACGCGGGCTGGGACTACCGCCAGTTCTCCGGACCCTACGGCGTCAAGCGGGCCAATGACGAGCGGCTGACGCTGCCGCAGGCCGAGCAGCGGTTGAGGCAGGAGGTGGGCCAAGTCCAGGCTGAGATCGACGCGCGGCTGCCGGGCCTGCCTGAGAACCAGCGGACGGCGCTGACCTCGCTGTTCTACAACATGGGCACCGGCAAGGGGAGATTGGAACAGGTCGCCAAGATGATCGAGGGCGGCCAGGCTGACAAGGTGCCGGCGTGGATTCGGCAGTACAACCGCAACGCCGATGGCGGCTTCATGGAGGGGCTAGCCTCACGGCGTTCGCGCGAGGCGGCGCTGTTCGCGGCGGGTGGCAACACCGCACCGGACGGCGAGGCCTACTCCGGCCCCTATGCCGGGCTGACGCTGTCGGAGCGCCGCGCCTTCGTCGGCCAGATCGAGACGCAGCGGCGCAAGCTGGTCGGCACCGTCGAGAAGGTCATCAAGGACCAGATGGGCGTGGCCGAAAGCGGCATGCTGCCGCCGGACGCGATCAAGGCCGAGCTGGATAAGCAGGTGCGCGCCATCGGCGACCCGATGCTCACCGCGCAATACGCGACGCTTATGCGCAAGGCCGAGGCCACGGCCTACTGGCAGAAGGCCCCTCCGGTCGCGATCGAAGCGGCGGCGCAGCGCATGCGGTCCTCCTTGGACGGCAAGGCGACGAAGGAGCAGCTGCAGGACGTCGAGCACATGGAGAAGCTGGCCGAGAGCACGAAAGAGGTCACGTCGAAAGATCCGATGACGTGGGCGCACAAGGTCGGTGTTGCTGTGCCGCTGGCCGTGCAACCGCCCGACAACCTCGATCCCGGTCAGCGCGCCCGCTGGCAGCCGCCGGTGGAAAAGGTGCAGCTCGAAACCATCGGTACATTCCAGCGCCCGGACATCGATGCCGTATTGCAGCGCCGGTTCGCGCAGGCGAAGGGCGTGGCGCTCTACAACGGCAAGCCGGTGCAGGCGTTCACCGAGATCGAGCGCAATGTGCTGAACGACAGCCTCAAGATGGGCGGCGACGGCATGCTGCACACGATGGGGACGATCGCGCGGTCAGCGGCAGCGCAGGGCATCGACCCGGCGATGGTGATGCGCGAGTTCACGAAGGACGCACCCGAGGTGGCGATGATCGGCGAGCTGGTCGCCAACGGCGGCGACGGCAACATGCTGACGACCGCCGCAAAGGCGCTCGCCTGGCGTCATGGGATGGGCGAGAAGTTCCAGAGCACGATCGACAAGGCCCGCGCCAAGCCGGAACTCGGCGAGTTCGCCGTGGTGCTGGGTGCGACGCCGACCAAGGTCGATCACGTCAAGGCGCTGGCTAACCTCGTCTACGAGTACGAGTCCCGCGCCAAGGGTCGGACGGAGTTCGAGCCCGAGGAATACACCAAGGTCGTCAAACGCATCATGGGTGAGACCACCGACAGCCGCGGCAGCACCTATGGCGGCGTCGGCAACCAGGGCACCGGATGGGGCATCGGCCTGTTCGGGCGCGGCGCTGACGGCAAGGCGGGCAGCAAGGTGCTGGTGCCGGCCGGGGTGAAGCAGAACGGCTTCGACGAGATGGTGGATGCGCTCCGTGCAAACGATCTGATCGATGCCGGCGGCGTGCCGATGGCAGAGAACGGCGAGCCGTTGACGATGGCCGAGATCAGGCGCGCGACGTGGGTGAGCGTCGGGCCGGGGAGGTATGCGCTGAAGCTGCGGGATGGCGCAAGCGGTGAACCGATCTGGGCCAAGGGCACGACAGCTAGCCCTAGCGGTAGCTACAAACACATTGTGGATGTCCGGCCGATCCTGCCGCGCATCAAGCAGCGACAACCGTCAATCTTCGCGGGTTACGATCCGACCATGGATGCGACCCCGGCGGCTTCGGCTGACCCTGCGTTGCCGACGTGGTGGACGGGTAAGCCGCAGCCGGCGGCCGACGCGCCGCAGCCGGAAATCGGAGCAGCCCCATGAGCAACCAGTTCGGGTTTGACTTCGATCTCGGTCCAGATCGGTTCATCCGCCCGGAGGAGCGCGAGAGCGCAACGCCCAGCTTCGGCGAGTTCTGGAAGCAGTCGCTGCAGGACCGCCTCAACGTCTCCAACATAGCCGGCGGGCACGTCAAGACGGCGCACGAGGCGTTCGCCGAGATCGACGACGACCTGTTCCAGGCGACGGGATCGCGGCTGCCGAGCCTCGACATGACCACGCCGGAAGAGTGGTCCGTCGAATACGGCAAGCTGCGCGAGAAGCATCCGGACCGCCTGCCATGGGCGACGCAGCAGGAGTTCGACGTTGAGCTGAGCCGCCGCGCCAACGAGAAGATCAAATCGACGCGCGAGCGCATGTCGGAGATGTCGCAACAGGCCGGGATGATCGAGGCCGCTGACGTGCCGGTGGTCGGCAAGGTGCCGTTCGTCGGCGCAGCGGCGGCGTTCGGCCGCAATCTCGTGGCGCATCCGCAATACACGGTTGCGCAGCTGTCGGCCGATCTGCTCGGGTCGGGGGCCAGTATGCCGGACGCCCTGGCCAATGCCGCAGGGTTCTGGTCCAGCACCGCAAAGCACTCGATCCTGAACGCCGCACTACGCAATGCCGGCGCGAATGCAGTGTTGCAGATGCCGCTGTCGGCATTGAAGCAGGGCGACTATCGTGATGCGGGCCTGCCTTATGGTTTCAACGTGTGGCTGGCGGAGGTCGAGGGGGCAGCAGCAGCCGGGTTCGCGCTGGACGCCGGCATTCGCGGCCCCGCTCGCGTGCTGCTGCCGCGCGTCGGCCGTGATGTTCCTGCCGGTGAGACGCTGTCCCGTCACACCGAGCGAGCCGGGCTGATCAGTGATCTTCCCGAAAAGCTCGACCTTCCCGCCCGCCCCGCCGCACGTGAGACAGAGAATGTCTCGCGAGAGACATGGGAGAAGGCGCAGGCCGGCGACATCGAAGCGTTGAAGGAGGTTGCGGCCAGAACCGGAGCTATCGAAGATCCCGCCGTCAAGGGCATGCTCCACCACGTCGAGACCGGCGGCAGCATCGACGACGCGGTGAAGGCCTATTTCAAGCAGGCGGGAATCGACTCCGGCGAGGGTATCCGCACGCTGGTAGCGGCCATGCGGGCGGGCGAGGGCGGCTATGCCCGCATGCCGGTCCCGGTGCCGGAGGCCAGGACGCCGCTGCTGCGGGACGATGCGGCGCGACTGATGGCGGCGCACGAGGCAGAGATCGGCCGCATGCTGGGCGGACTCGAGCCGCGGACTGCCCGGCAGGTGCAGATGGGCCTTGAGGCGGGCCTGCCTCGCGTGGTGGAGGCCGTGCGAGCGGCCGTAGGCAAGGGGGCTGACAAGGCGCAGACGAGCCTCACCAAGGCGCTGGAGCAGGCAGCGGCGGAGGTCGGTGGGCCTGAGCGGCTGGCCGATCAGGTGGCAATCCACACATCCGCCAACCCGATCGAGATTGCCGTCGCCATGCGGCGATCCCCCGACATGGTGGACGCCAGCGTGCCGCTGGGAACCGATGTCATGCGCATGGCCCGCGCGATGGCCGCGCTCGACGGCGACGCCTTCACCATGGTGCATGGCGGTGAGGTGCCGGTCGGCGTGGCGTCAGCCGTGGCCGATCTGGTGCCGCCGGGACTGCATTCGCGCGTGCTGCACGATCTGAAGCGGGCGGGGGCTGCTACCGCGCGTGAGGCCGAGGCGCTGATCCCGGAGCTGCTGCCGCCGCCGAAGGTGGACGCACCGGAGTTTCCAGGCTCGCGCATCGACGATCCGATGGGGCCGGAGGCTAAGGCCAACACGGAACGGCTGGCCGCCGAGCACGCCGAAGCGGTGGCCGCGGCGGAAGCGCCGATCAAGATGCGGGAGAAGCTGGAAGCCAAGGTCGAGGAGTTGAAGGGCGAGATCGCCAAGCTGGAGGCGGAGGCGGCTGCGCGCAGTTCCACGGAAGCGGCGCCGGCCAAGGCGGATAGCTCGCAACTCCTCGCAGCCATCTCCGACACCGACACCAATCTCGCCAAGCTCCGCCGCGACCTGATCGACACGGAATTGCAGCTGCTCGCCATGCGAGCCGAGCGGGTGGCCGACGACCCGGCCGCGCTCTACCGGCTGGTGATGCGTTCGGCTGCGGTGCAGCGCCAGCGCGACCTCGACAACGCGCTGATGGCGGCGTTGAGGTTCGCCGGCCGCGTGCTGCCGGAAGGCACCAAGGTCGAGATCAAGCCCGACGCTGCCATGGTGCACGTCGGCAAGGACGGCACGCGGTATCGGCTGGATGCCACCTCAGATCCCAAGACCGGCGACGTGGCGCTCGCTCTGCATGCGCTCGACCCAGCCGGGCGCATCGGCCACGAGGGCGTGCACACGCTGGTGACGCGGGGGCACATCTCGCCGGAGGAGGTGGCGCTGCTGGCGAAGGTCGCGCGCGAGGTCGGCGTGTTCAAGCCGGAGTGGTCGGTAGGAGGCAAACGATTTTCGAGCGAGGCGGACGCAGAAGCGTTCGCCGACGCTGGCGGCATATCTCGCGACAGCATCGAACCGCATGGCGAGGCCAAGTACCGCAAGGCATACAAGAACCGTGCCGACTTCGAGGCTCTGATCGAGGAGGAGGCCGCCGCCCATCTGATCGAGGCCGTGGTCAACGGCAAGGTCAAGGTGGACATGCCCGCCACGCTGATCGAGCGCATCAAGGCGTTGATCGAACGCATCCGGAGCTACCTGAACGGGGCCGGCTTCCACACGCCGGAGGACGTGATTCACGCCATCGTCTCGGGCGAGGCTGCCCGGCGCATGGCGCGGGATGCGTGGATGCGGCACAATGACTTCTCGGCCGTGGCGGTGGGCGACCCGATGTTGTCCATCGCCTCATGGTGGCCATTCTCCAGGAAGCCAAGCACTGCGAATGTTGCTGACCGACAACAGCAGCGTGATGTGCTTGTTCCGACTGTGATGGGTCGGGAGCTTGCACAAACCATAGGCGCGCGTCTTATCAACGATATCGCTGCTGGTGACGATTACGCGGGGCCGGTGCTTGCCTTCCACGGTACGAAAGCCGATAGTTTCGACATGTTCGACGTAACGAAGTCGAATGACATCGGAATTCACCTTGGAACCGTCGATCATGCGAACGAGTTTGCGACGGCTTTCGGTGCCGACGAAGCGTCGCGTGTTATCCCTGTCGTGATTGATGTTAAGCGGCCATTGGATGTGGAAGACCTTGGGCAGTGGGAACCGCATGCGATAGCAGAGGCCCTGGAGGATGGGTATGACGAGTTCTCTGGAATAGCGGACAGAATAGGCCGTATCGACGATACGGCAAAGGCGTATACTGCCCTTCGACGGGCTATCATTCGTGCCGGATATGATGCCTTGCGGTACGTCAACGTGGCAGAGTCCGATGTTGGCCGTGCGCTGTCATACATTGCCATCCAGGAAGGAACAGTACGTTCTGCCGTTTCAGGACGAATGATGTTCGCCTTCGCCGAGGACCGCAACGTGGGCCAGTCCATGCGCCGCGATCTGGATGCGCTCGGGTACTACTCTCAGGCGCTGGAAGCCGCGAAGGGGCTGAAGCAGGCCAAGGGCACGCCGGAACAGATGCTGGCGCAGCTGAAGGCGGCAGGCGTCAAGGACGCGGAGGTGCAGGCGACCGGATTGCGTGCCGCGCTCGACGGCAAAACTTCCGTCACCCGTGACGAGATCGTCAAGCACCTGGAGGGGAACAGGGTCGGGCTGAGGGAGGCTTCCGCGAGTGTTGAGAACGCTAAATTCTCCGACTTCTCCCTCGACCCGTCCAACCCGAGCTACCGGGAGACGGTGTTGCATCTGCCGGAGAACCCGCGCCAACAGCTCAACAATCTGGAAGATTATACTGTCGCATATAAGGCCAAATACCCCGGCGCGAGCGACATTGACGCGCGTCGCGCTTTTACCGGCGAACTCAGCCTCAACAAAACGTCGTACGATAGATCGAAAGTATTCGCGGAAGATTTTCGATCCGGCCACTTCCCCGAGCCCAACATCGTCGGCCACATGATGACCTCGATGAACAAGCACGGGGGCAAGCCGGTCTACACTATCGACCAGATACAGAGCGATTGGGGGCAGAAGCTCAGGGACGGGGGAGTCAGGGACGAGGCGAAGATCGCTGGGTTGAAAGCAAAGCTCGCCGATGCAGAGCGGGATCTGGCGGAAATCGCAAGGGCGGCCCCAGCAGGGGATACCCCACTCGTGCGCAAGCTGATGGATGCGGGGATGTCGATCGATGCTGAAGCTGCGCGGGTGCTTACTGTAGATCGCAACCGCCTTGCGGCAGAGCTGGCGACCGCTGAATCCTCCCCCCCAGGCCATCCCCTCGTCAACACCACCGACCAGTGGACCAACACCACGCTTCGCCGTGCCCTGCGTCAGGCAGCGGAGGCGGGTGCCGAGTTCATCGCGATCCCGCATGGCGATACGGTGCTGTCCTACAATCCCGGCGATACGCAGGGCATGCGCGGCTTCTACGGCTCCCGCACGTCCGAAGGCATCGTGCCGAAGAATTTGCGCAAGATCATTGAGAAGCTGGACAAGGATGCGCCGAAGCCGGTCAAGGTCGAGGCTCTTGAAGCACCTTCTGGAACCCTCGGGTACGCCGAGAGGCCGCAAGCCGAGTTCGATCCGGACCAAACCGGTTTCACCATGTTCCCTCTCACGGACAAGGTGAAGACCTCAGTCGTCTCTGACGGCCAGCAGCTGTTCGCCTTCGCCGGCGAACGTGCCAAGACGGCGGACCTCGACGCGCTCGCCAAAGCCAAGCAGATGGAGGCCGACGGTTCCCCGCGCGAGGACATCTGGGACCAGACGGGCTGGTTCAAGGGCGTCGATGGCAAGTGGCGGTTCGAGATCGATGATAGCGGGGCAAGCCTAAAGGGCGGTGCAACAGTGGGTGAAGCCATCCAACACCCACAACTATTTTCGGCTTATCCGAACGTGTCACAGTACGAATTTGACGTGCGCCCACTTGGGCGAAAGCAATTTGGCTCATTTAGCCCCGGTGACGATCCGTCAGGCATACCACCAAGCATCGCCGTGTCCCAAGACGGGAGCCGAGGACTTTCGTCTGCGCTGCATGAAATACAGCATGGTATCCAGTCCGATGAAGGTTTTGCCAAGGGCGCTAATCAGTTTGGCATGAGCCCTGCCGCAATGGAAATTTACAATCAGATACGAAAGAAAATGTCGACGCCCTTGACACTTGACGAGTGGGCTACATCTCAATTCGACGGCAATGTGAACGCCGCTCGCGCTTCGTATAAGGATTATCGCAAGACAGCTGGAAAAATCACCCCGCAGCTTGATCGGATCGCACAGGAGACCGCCGTCGAGCAATCGTACCGCAGGGCGGCAGGAGAAGTCGAGGCCCGCACGGTCCAGAAGCGCATGGATATGACGGCCGACGAACGCCGCGCCCGCCCGCCCTGGCTCGACTACGACGTTCCGGAGGACCAGCAGATCGTCCGCACCGCCGCCGGCAAGATGTTCGCCATTCGGGACGGCAACGTCGTGCGCTTTCCGACACGGCAAGTTCCGGACGGCTACCGCGAGTTGACCGCACGCGAGGCGGAGTTGCCGCTGGTGAACCTCTTGCGCAATGCCGATGTTACGAAAGCGGAGATCGACCACGCCGCACAACCGACGTTCAAGCAGTTGAGCAGGAACGGTTTGAGCGCTGTGGTTGTGCCGATCGCTCACGAGGACGCCGCAGCCTATGGTGCTACCCTGCTGGCTGTTTCCAGGGCCGCCCGCTCTCTCACCGAGTTGTACGGCCAGCGCGGAAGCTACCCGCCGTTTCAGGTTCACCTTATCAAGGGCGGCAGGCTGCGCCGGTTCGAGGATGGGTACGGCGAACGCACCGGCATAGAGGTGCCACTCGGCGCGACACAGGCCGAAGTCGAGGGGTTCCTGCTCGACAGCAAAATCTGGGGCGGCAAGGTTTCTGACCTGTTCGCGATTTCGGACGAGCCCCGCACGCCCCTTCACGACGACATGGAAGCCATCGACCGCATGCAGCGGTTCCGCGAGCTTGTGGAGGCATGCCGGTGAGCATCCGCAAATGCATCGATGCCGCCGTCGCGCAGGACCACATCACCCGCGAGGAGGCTGATCAGATACTCGCCCGTTACGCCGAGATCGCCAAGCAGGTTCGCTCCACCGCCGAGATCAAGGCCGTCCTCGGCAACGAGTTGCAGGCCGAGGCCGACGTGCGCCGGCACAACGCCATGCGCATGGAGGAGAGCAGGGCCGGGCTGATCGAGGCCATCCAGGGCTACCGCAACATCCGCGGCGAGGCGGACTATGCCGAGGCCTTCGTGCTGCTGTTCGAGGACTTCGGCGAGATGGGCGGCACGTGGACCGCCGGCCGACCCGAACTGCGCCACGCGCAGAACCTGCACGAGACCCTAAAGAACCGCTACGCCGGCCGCATGGCCGAGGTTCTGCAGGAGTTCCGCCGCGGCGCTATCGTCGGCGATCTGCGCCGCTCCTCGTCCCGCGTCGGCAACCGTGAGACGGTCGCACGCATACGCAACGTGGTGCGCGAATTGTTCGGCGAGGACAGCGGCGACCCGCGCGCGAAGGAGCTGGCGCAAGCCTGGACCCGCGTCGCGGAGGAGATGCGGCTGGAGTTCAACGGGCTCGGTGGCATGATCGGCAAGCTGGAAAAGTGGGGACTGCCGCAGTTCCATGTGACCGAGGCGCTGATGCGGGCGGAGTTCACCACCCGCGACGGGTTGAAGCTGACGGGCCGGGATGCCTGGGTCGAGCACCTGATGCAGGACGGAGTGCTCGACCGCGAGCGCATGGTGCATGCAACGTCGCAGAGGAAAATGACGGACGCGGAGCTGCGCGAGGCGCTCGGCACCATGTGGGACCGTATCACCACAGACGGCTACGTGGACAAGGAGATCACCGGCGCCCCTGTCGGCCGCGGCGCAATCTGGAAGCAGCACGCGGACCACCGCTTCCTGCACTTCAAGGGCGCTGATGCGTGGATGGCCTACGCAGACCTCTACGGCAACGCCGACCCGTTCCAATCGATGATGCGCCACATCGACGTGATGAGCCGCGACATCGCGCATATGACGGTGTTCGGCCCGAACCCGGCTGTCACCATCGCCTACCTCAAGCAGTGGCTGACGCAGCAGGTCAAGTTGACCAGACCCGTGGAATTGCAGATCGCAGCGCAGGCCGATCTGCTCAGGCAGCTGCAGCAGCGTCTGACATCTCCGAACCCGGAGTATGAGCGGCTGACGGCGGAACTCGCCTCCCTCGCACAGCAGATGGCCGCAGCGAGGGATGCGGCCAGAGCCACGGCATCCAAGGCCATGCGCGACGAGCGCACGGCGGCGGAGGCGCGGAGGAAGCATCTGCGGGACATCGGCGGCGAGTTCCGCTTGTCCGACATGACGGTGCGCGAGCTGCGCAATTTGATCGACGATCCGGCTGTGCGCGACATGGCCGTGTTTGAAGCGCGCATCCGCGGCATGCGCCGCAGCTTCGATGCCTCCTACGGCCTGCCGTTCCGGGCGGTCGAGTACGCTCTCGGCGGCGAAACACGATTCCGGGACCCGGGAGCGCTAGGTTCCGGGCGGCTGCTCAACAGCATGACGCCGGAGCAGGTCAAAGCCCGCCTCGCCGAGATCATCACGGCGAACGACGATCTGGCCGCGGCGGCGGCGGACCTCAACCGGATCGACGCGGCCATCAGCGAGGGGCTCGGCAAGAAAGCCGCAGCCGAGCGCGCTCGGGCAGCGGACCTCGCGAAGCGATACAAGGATGTGACGGATCAGCTGATTCCGTATTGGAACGATCCGTCCCTCAAAACCGTCGAGGATATGTCGGTTGCAGCGCGCATGCACACGATCGCGGACGACATGCTATCGCCGATCATCTTCGCCGACGTGCCGAGTCCGGCTGATCACCTTGCCGGGGCCATCCACAAGGCCGACCGCATGTGGTCGGTGATGCGCGGGCAGGCGAACATCCCTGTCAACACCAAGTGGGCGCACCGCATGGCGGCCACCCGCAATATACTCACCGCGTCTGCGCTCGACCGCGCGATCTTCTCATCCATCACCGACGCCGCGTCCGCGAAGAAGGCGATGCGACAGATGGGCATCGCGATGAGCAAGGCGAATGCGCCGCGCATCATCGGCACGGCGCTGCGCGAGGCATTGTTCAAAACGACGCGCGAGGAGGCGGCCAGAGCCTGGCTCGGCTGGGACAGCGCCCAGCGCGGCATGATGCAGCAGGCGCGTATGGCGGGGTCGCTCAATACCGCGACCTGGACCGGCTACATCGCCGACCGGGTGCTGACAACCACGCTGCTGGCGCCGTGGACGCAGGGCGCGAAGCACGTGTTCGGCAGCATGGTGATGGGCGAGTATGCCGACCTGAGAGGCCGTACGTGGGACGCGCTGCCGGAGCCACAACGCCGCGTGCTGGCTGGCAACGGCTTCGACGCCGCATCCTGGGACCAGATACGGGCCGCCCCGGTCTACGATGCGATGGGCGGCGTCGGCTGGTTGGAGCCGGAGGCGATCGAGCGCACCGCCGGACGTGATCTGGCGATGCGCTACGCACTGATGATCCACCGGCTGACGCGCTCGGCGGTGGTCGAGGGCACAGTGCGGGCCAAGGCGCTGGTGTTTAGCGAACCGCCCGGCACGGTGATGGGCGAGATGCAGCGCTCGATGATGCAGTTCAAGGGCTATCCGGTCGCGTTCGCTTCGCTGATCATCCACAAGACCGCGCGCGAGACGCTGGCCGGCAATCGCTCTTCCGCCGGACACTTCGCGGCGATGGTGCTGACCGGGCTCATGATATCGGCCGTGATGATGGCGCTGCGCGACGTGGCGAATGGTGACGATCCGCGGCGCTGGTTCGACAAGGATCTGATGCTGGAGCCGTTCTTCTGGACGGAGGCGCTGCTGCGCGGCGTCGGGCTCGGCATCTATGGCGACATCATCAAGTCGGGGACGACACGGCAGGGCAAAGGCCTCGGCGAGATCACTGCCGGCCCGCTGGTCGGGCTCGGAACCGACGTGCTTCGGCTCGGCGGTGAGGTCGCTGTCGGCATCCCGCGCAACGCAATTCTGAAAGCGCAGGGCAAGCCGACCAAGGAGACCCGCGCCGGCATGTACGCTACCCGCATCGGCAAGCAGCTCGCCCCGTCGCATTTCGCATTCGACACCGCGGTGCAGCGCATTGTCTGGGATCAGATCCAGAAGATGGTAGACCCGGAGGCCTATACCGCGTTCAGACGGCAGGAGCGGCGGCAGATGACGGTGTGGAACCAGCAGTCCTGGTGGCCGGCCGGCGAGTGGCTGCCGAAGCGCGCACCGAACCCTGCGAAGGTGCTTTCGACCCGCTAGCGGGTATGGTAAGGCGGGGCGATCCCGCCCTGTAGCGTTCCGCGTGCCACATCACCCACGAGGCACCCATGGCGCACATCGGTGTGCTGCCCACCAGAACCAGCGTCAACGTCACCTCGTCCAACGGGGACAGCGGCTCGATTCCATCTGCCACGACGTCCAGCGCGGGGTGCATGTCGGCCGAACAGGCGAAGCGTCTCGACGCACTGTGGGCCGCCAGCCTGACCGGCGCTGGACAGCCGCTCGTGATCGAGCACGCCCCGGACGCCGTGACACGCTCCGAGCTGCAGGCCGTGCTCGCCACGCTGCCGCGCCTCGCCGCGCTGCCAGCCCCGATGATCGACATCACGCCGCTGCGCCAGCAGATCGACGACCTGCGCCACAGGGTGGAAACCGCCCCGGCTGCGCAGAGCGTGTCCGATCCCGTGGTGCGCGAGGTGATGACGCAGGCGCTGGCGCAGATGGAGGACATGGACAACCGGCTGCGCCGGATAGAGCGGGTGATATCGACCCTGCAGCAGGTGGCCGAGGTCAAAGCGGCGATGGAGGCGGCGGCGTGATGCAGCTTTCCGACCACGGCCTCGACTTCATCACCTCGTTCGAAGGCAAGCTGAAAAAGCGTGCCGATGGGAAATATGAGGCGTACAGATGTCAAGCCGGGGTGCCGACGATCTACGTTGGCTGCACGGTTGGCGTGACCGATGGCATGATCGTGGACGAGGCGCAGGGCCGGGCGATGCTGCGGGCGGAACTGGCCAAGCACGATGTCGCAGTCGGCAAGGCGGTCAAGCGCGAGGTGACGCAGGATCAGTACGACTGCCTTGTGTCGTTCTCGTACAACTGCGGCGTCGGATCGATGCAGAAGGTTGCGGCGGTCCTGAACAAGGATGGGCCGAAGGCCGCCGCGGCGAAGCTGCTGGAATACTGCAAGTTCACGAACCCGAAGACGAAGCAGTTGGAAATCTCGCGGGGTCTGCTGCGTCGGCGCGCGGCCGAGGCCAGGCTGATGGAGCCCGACACGCCGCTCGGGACGATGCCGCAGAAGGTGGAGGCACCGCCCCGGAAGGTGACGGTGAAAGAGGCCGCCGCCGGTGCCGGCGGCGTGGGGACCGGGGTCGTCGCGATCAAGGAGGTCGTCCCGCCCGTCCCTCCCGGTGTGAAAGACGCTCTCGCCAACGCGAAAGAATTGCAATCGGTAGGCGGAGAAGTCGCGGCCATCGGCAAATCTGCATGGTCCGCAGCGCTCGCCTATCCTATACTCGCGGGGGTGATTTGTCTTTGTGCTGTCGCGTACTGGTGGCTGAAAAGGAGCGCGGCGAAATGAAATTCTGGTTCGACACTGAGTTTATCGAGGACGGCAAAACGATCGACTTGCTGAGCATCGGCATTGTCGCCGAGGATGGGCGCGAGTTCTACGCCGAGAATACCGATGCCGATCTGAGCCGTGGCAGCGATTGGGTGCAGCGCAACGTTATCGCTCATCTGAACTGGAGCGTGCACGGCAAGACTCGTAGAGAGATCAAAGACTCAGTTCTCCAGTTCGTGAGCGAGTTCCCGATCACGACGGGGCCGACTAAGCCGGAGTTCTGGGCCTACTACGCTGACTACGATTGGGTGGCGCTCTGTCAGTTGTTCGGCACCATGATGGACCTGCCGAAAGGCTGGCCGATGTACTGCCGCGACGTAAAGCAGCTTTGCGATGCCGTCGGCAATCCGAAGCTGCCGGAGCAAGGGAAGGGCGAGCACCACGCATTGGAAGATGCGCGGTGGACCAGAAGGACATGGGAGTTCCTTCATGAGCAGGATGCCAATGCCGATCCTGAATGACATCCGTGACCGTCTCGTCGTCTTCCGCGACGAGCGCGGCGCGATCCTCTCCAAGATCCTCGCGGGTGGTCTCGTGATCGCCTGCCTAGCCGGGGCGTACTTCACCGGCAAACGTGTCGAGCGTCAGTGGTGGCGTAGCCAGATCGCTGAAAAATCAGCGGCGGCGAACAACATCATGAGCAAGCTCGACATCGAGGCACCGGACCACGACGAGCGGCTCATCAAGGAATGGAGCCGCCATGAAGTCGATAGCTTGCGCGCCGCTGAGCGCGCCGTCGAGGATGCCAGGCGCAGAGCGCAATCGCAGCCCCCTGCGGCTGCTGACGATCCCTGCCGCCCTATGCCTGCTCACTGCCTGCGCCGCTGACCGCGTGGTGGTCAAGCCGCTGATGGCCCCTCCGGTCGCGCCTGAGCTGCTGCGGCCTGTCGCCAAGCCGTTCTGCGAGTTGTCACCTGGGGCCGAGTCCTACTCTGGCCCCGAGCTGTCCGCCGTGATCGACTGCTGGCGATCCGCCTGGACGGTCGCAAGCGGAAAGCACGATAAGCTGGCCACGGCTGTCAAAATCCGCGAGGCCGCAGTCCAATCAGCAGTCAGGGCCGCCGTGAGGTAGGGACAATGCTAGATGCAAAGCTCGCCGCCGTCGCTGCCGCCGTGGCAGCAGATTTCGCATCTCGATCTGCAGACCGAGCACCGGCTCACCCGCGTCGAGATGACGACGGAGAGCCACACGGAAGTGCTGGAGGCACACACAGAGAAGCACGAAAAGCACGGCAAATTCCAGTCCGATCAGGAGACCACGAACAAAGCCCTGTGGCTCGCGATCCTTGGCCTCGCCAGCGGCTACGCTCACGGCCGGATGTCGGAGGTGGCCGACCTGGCTTTGGCCCTGTTCAAAGGATTGAGGCCATGAGCTGGGAGACAGTGAAGTGGGTGGCGATGCTGCTGTTGCTAGCTCTGGCCCTGCATTTCGGCGTGAGGCTCGGACTCAGGGTGTTCTAGGCGGCCTCAGTTGCCAGGGTTGAAGTCGGCGGGCGGAACCATCTCAACTAGCGCGCCATCGGAGAGCTTGAAGTAGCGGAGCCGGGTGTCGCGTCCGACCTTTTCCTCGACGATCATCCAGTCATCTGGCAGCGTCCGATTGGCGCTCACGTTCACGCCCATGAATGTGCCGATCTCCTGCGATGTCTCCCGCAGATGAAAGCGGATGTAGTCCATGGCGGACTGACTAGCGGCGATCTTCATGGCGGCCTCAGATTGCTGAATTGCTACGTGCGCTGAATGCGGCTGCTGGCGTGGGTTGCGTCGTCCACGCCTTATCGAACTCGTGCATAGCCTCGGCTGGCGTGTCGCCGAACCCGGCAACGCCGCTCGCGAGGTCGTCACCATAGAGCGCGCACCACTTCGTGCCATCTGCCATCAATCGCGGCCGATACAGCACGGAAGGAAGCTGCGCGCACTGCGCGGCGTTCCACTGGTTGTTCAGAACTGATTGCTCGGTGGCGTAAGACATGGGCGGCCCTTAATGGTTAGCGGTTGCGTTCGTCGGCCAACGCCTTGCGGTAGCCGTCGCCGTCATCGGCATTAGTTGGGCAGTATCCGTCAGCGGAGCAACGCTCGGCGTGTGCAATCGCCCGCTGCTCCTCATCGCGCAGGTAGCGGCCGACGACCTTGTAGCCGCCGCCCATCCAGTGAATGACGGCGAGCACATTAGCCCCCGCGTCATCAACCCAAATCACTTTCGCCCAGACGCCATGCCATAGCCGCTTGTGCCTGTTGGCTTCGTCGTAGCTGTAGTAGGCGGCTGGCATCTCGCGGGCCCTTTCTAAGCTGCGGCGCGCTGTTCGCGGCGGGTGATCTCGGCGCTGTACTTCTCCGCCAGCGCCGCCCACATGCGCTCGTGCGCCACGCTGCCATCCCGGCGGCATCCGTCGCGCTTGGCGTAGGCGTCGGCCGCTGCGGCGTGCAGCCATTTCAGCGAGCGGCGGGCCGTGCTCTTGCCGTCGAAGTGGTCGGTGAACATGTCGCTCTCCCGTGTCTGATGGTGGATATGTAGCAGGATGGTGGTTGACTGTCAAGTAACCGCCGTGGTACATTTCCACAATGATATTCGGAAAGCGACATCGAGCCTACATTCGCGACCTGCCGCGCCTCCGTTCGTCGGGGCAGTTGAAGCGCGTGGAAGGCTGCGGCGAGGTCTACGTCGAAGGGCGCGAGGCGCTGGCCGACTTCATCTCGTCGCTGCGCAAGGGCGACGTTGCTGTGGTGGTGTGGCTGCACGTCCTGGCGCCGCCGCGCAAAACGACCAACGCTCGCCCGCGTGACGATCTGTGGGACGCGATCACTCGGATAGAAGCAAAGGGCGCAAGCATATGGGAAGTGGAGACCGGCCGGCATAGCTCGGTCAAGGTTGACCGCGATGGTATGATTCGCGACGCAATCGAAGCGCTCACGTCGGCAGGGCGCGCACGGGCGAGCAGGGCGAACGGTAGGAAGTCGGCGGGGCGACCGCCTCATGCAATCGACCCCAAAGAGCGGGAGCAGGCGTCGTCTGTCTGGCACGACGTTCGCCATCCTTCAGATCGGGCGGCGATGGCAGCAGGCCCAAAGGGCTGGTCGCGGTATCGGTATGAGCACCAGTTTGGCAAGAGCGGCCGAGGCCGCTGATTATGGGAGCCGAGAATGCGGACCAAGGATCGAGTGCGGGAGTACCGCCGAGCCAACCCATCGGCGACCGTGCGCGAGATACAGTCCGCGCTCGGCATCTCGTCGCCGTCCGTGGTTCAGTACCATCTTGAGGTAGGCACAAAGTTAGACCGCATCGCCGAGCTAGAGGGCGCGCTGCGGATGGTGCGGACGCCTTTCGCCTCGACGCTCAATTCTCACGACGCGCTGGAACGTCTGCGCGAGATCAATCAACTGACCTATGCCGCTCTCGGTGACGGTCGGGATATCTGAGGAGCCGCAGAGTGTCGGAGACAACGAGCATCACGGACAAGGGGATTGAGGTCGCGACGCAAACGGTCGTGTCCTTTTCGAATATGGCCGAAGCCATCGCCCGCGCAGACAGCCATGGGCAAGCCGAGTTTTTTGAGCATCTGGCGATTGCTCTGGCTGGCGTTACGATGGGGCCTGGACGATGGGCGATGCAGTGTCGCGCGATTGCTGAAGACCCTGGCTGGTTGCCGTTGAACCGAACGCGGATTGCGGGCCAGCTTGAGACGCTGGCAGAGCACATGAGAGAAGATGTTGAGCACGCCTAACATAGGGAGCAAATCATGAGCGGCACGACACTGACAGACGGTAGCCCGGTGACGCCGGATCACCGCGAGATCAATCCAGAGACGGGCCAGCAGAAAGGCTACGTCGTCCTGTCTGCTGACGAGCGCGCCAAGGGCTTCGTTCGCCCTGTTCGCCGGACCTACGTTCACAGCAAGTGCGGCGTCGCAACGACGATGGGGCAGGCGCTGGCCGAGACCTATGCTCGCGATCCGTTCTTCTACAGCGGCACGTTCTGCTGCGGTTGCCGGACGCACTTCCCTGTCGGCGATGATGGCGAGTTCGTGTGGGATGACGGATCGAAGGTGGGAACATGAGCACGTCGCAATCCCCGCTGCGCAAGATCAAGGCCGAAGCTGACCGCTGCGCGGCGAAGCTCAAGTCGATGGAGCGTGGCGAGCCTGTCGAAGGTGACCCACTCGGCAAAGTGGCTGCAGCGCTTGAACGCCCATCGATCACGTTCGGCGTGGTCATGGATGACAAGGTGCTCAAGATAGAGATGCCGTGGACGGCGATCCGCGGGCACAGCGAGGCGAGTCTGTCCGAGTTCATCTTGCGTCACATGCGCGGCGCGCGCGAAGCTGTTCACTAGGGGAGGCCGTCATGTATCTCGTGACGCTTGAAGATGATGACGGAATGTGGGTGCAGGACCCAATTGCCGCGGACACTAAAGAGGAAGCGGAGAAGTTGGCGCGAACCGCGTGGCCGAACCCACCGATGCATGTGGCTCGGATGCTCTACAGGTGCGACCTAGTTCGCGAGATCGAGACTACCGCAGCGGCAGCGGACGTGAGGACGTACAAATTGAAACGCTGGCACAACGGTCGGTTGATGGCTGAGGGTGCCGAGGTACACGCGACAAGCGATGACGAGGCCATCGCGCAGGCGCGCGAGTTGTTTCATGAGTCAGAATACCGGCACGACAAATTCGAAATTGAAGCAGTCGAATAAGGGAGCAAATCATGGGCATCGGCCCGCGCATCGACGGACCCAAGGTGCATGATCTGAAATGTGCGGCGGGATACTATGAGGCGGTCGAGCTTGGCCACAAGACTGCCGAGCTTCGGTTCAACGATCGCGACTTTGCGCCGCACGATATCGTCCGTCTACACGAGTTTGAATTCGACCGGCTCACCGGGAAATCGCTGGAACGCCGGATTACTCACATCGTCTGGGACAGCAACGGGCCGTGGCTCGCGCCAGGGTACTGCATGCTGAGCCTCGGACCAGTGGCATAGAGGGAGCGATAGCGATGCCGGCGATTGACCTGGAGCGCGAGAAGCCGGTCAAGATCACGATCAGCGATCCTGACACGGGCGAAGTTCTGCAAGAAAAGGTCGTGTCCAACGACTATTGCATCGTGTGCACCGGCCGGCGCTACGTGAAGTCGGTACAGCAGATGGGACAGACGCACATGCTGGCGATTGCGGTCGCCAAGCGCACATAGAGGGAGCGATAGGCGATGACGCTCGACACGCGGACCATAGTGCTGATCGTCGGACGGCTGGTCGATCTCGCGTCCGTTCCGGCACTGTTCAACGACCGGATGACGCCACATCGCGTTTCCAAGCGGCTCGAACGGGTTCTCGATTGGCTTGGTCCGGCAGGGCGCATTGTCGCCAGTGACCACATTCGCCGTCGCACTGTGCCGCCGGCCGGAAAACGTCAGTGGTCGCGCGGTGACTACGGACTGGCGGACACATGGCCGCGCGGCCGGGCCGATCCGAAATCAGCGAATGCTCGACGAGTACAAGCCTGACATCGTAATCGCGTTCGCAGGCGGTCGCGGGACTGCCGACATGGTGCGCCGGGCGAAGGCCGCAGGCGTTCCCGTCGTCGAGAAGTAAATGGCAACCAAGGAGCAACAGATGCCGCGACCAGTCGAAGGCGACAAGTGCCCATGCTTCGGCGCAGACTGTTGCGGCCGGCTTGTCTTGCGTCTCGACGGCGACTGCTGTTGCGGCGCGGTGCATGCGCCGTGCTCGGCGTGCGAGGGTAGCTACTTGGAATGCGACGATTGCGGATGGGATAGCCGCGATGGGCCGTCGCTCGCCGATCACCAAAACAACCCGCTATCAGCGATCCTCGCCGATGCGATTGCGAAACACAAATGACAACCGGGGAGCAATTCGTGAGCAACGTCATCGACATCAACGCCAACAAGCCGCACTGGACGGGGCCGGTCACATGCTCCGCCTGCGGTCGCGAGTGGCAGGCCGTTGCGCCCGAGGGGACGGACCTCTGCGAATGCCCGTCGTGCGGCTGTATGGCCGGGGTCCGGTTTAGCCCGCGCGAGCTGATGCTGATCCGTGCTCTGGAGAAGGTCAAGACGGGCTACGCGCTTGGTGAAAACTCGCGCATCAACTGGGACATCGCCAAGGGTGTCGCTGGCGAGGCGCTGGCCAGCGTGGGCTGGCCGGTAACGGGAGCGACTATGAGCCAGAAAGCAGCATTCGCGTTGGCGCATCCGGTATTCGACCCGGAGCGTCAAATCCTACCGCAGCACACGACGACCATGCCTTCATGATGCGCTGGGTGCCGCTCACGTACCTTCCCTCCCCTTCATCGCCTCGCGCTGCCATGGCGGCAGGCGGCGCGGTTTGCGCTGCCAGCGGTAGATGCTCTTGCGTGCCGCTTGGTCGTGGCGCACGTAGGTCCACTCGTAGCCGAGCGCGCGCATGATCCGCGTCCGCGCTGGGAACATCACCTTCCAGCGCAGATCGGAGCGCCAGCCGTAGCGCAGCCAGTATTTGGCGTTGCGCCAGCGGCGGCGGATTTCCTCGCGCCGCCGATCGGCTGCCGTCTTGCGGCGCGGGTGCCAGACGCCGTCGCTGTTCTGCGACCAGATGATCTCGCGGCGGGTCACGCCAGGTGCCATCTCCTGCACCTCGTTGACGTACTCCTGGTGCGCCGAGATCAGATCGCCTGGGGCGATCATGCAGAAACCCATGCCACCGTCGCGCTCGTCACCGTCCAGCGCCGTCGCGAGATCGTGGCAGCGCTCGCAGCGGTAGCTCGTGTCGAAGCGCTCGAACCGCTCGGTGTCGCTGTCCCAGCCGTGCTTGTCGCAGTAGGCGTCCCACGCCCGCTCGATGGCGTCGAACTCGTCGTCCGTCATCTCGTCGGCGTCCACATCCCACGGCGGCCGTGGTTGCGGCTCGATCTGGCCAGGGTCGTAGACCTCGCCGTGCCAGATCGTCTTGTGCTCCACGCCGTCAGGCAGCAGAGCGTTGCACTCGCAGCAGCGCGTTCCTGGTGGCGGGATCGACGGGCGCCCAGGCTCCCACCAGGAATCGTGCTCGCTCTTGTCGAAGTCGGAGCATGAGCAGGAGAGGGTCATGCCGCGTCGGCCTCCCCGTCATCCTCGTTGAACGCGGCGGCTGGGCGGTTGCCGACCAGGAGGAAATGCACCATCTCGTCGCCCCAGTGTTTGAACGCGAACTGCACCGGCATTTCATCGCCGTCGCCGTCGTGGGCGCTGCGGTCGTAAAATGCAGCAGCTATGCTCATGTTGGCTTCCGCTCCGTCATCTCGATCTTGAAATCATCCGCAGTGCAGGAAATCCCGAGGTCCATCTCGTCAACGCTGCCGATGAATGCCTGCCGAGCGCGCTCGTATTCCGCCCGCGCAGCATCGACCTCGCTGATGGCCGCGATGAGGCGAGCCTGGGACTGCTTGATGGCCTTTGCTCTGTCATCGAGCGTCCACTGGTGGAGCGGGACGACGTTGCCGTCTTGGGCATCGGCGCGTCCGAGCAGATCGCGGAATTTGCCGCGCATCATCTCCTCGCCGTCTTCATCAACTCGGCAAGCATTTCAATCTCCATCTGCGGATGAAGCGTGCGCCAGACTGTTAGTGCCTCCTGAACGCAGGCAGATGCCCACATCATTAGAAGCAGTTCTCGCTTGTCTCCGTCAGCCGTCCCGAGCACCGCAATGCGCTCGTGATGCAGGCACTCCGACATTGCGAGCAGCTCAGAAGGTCCGTTGCTCATCGTCTCCACCCCTTGCCGGCTCGAAACCGCTTCGGCACACAGTGCTTAGTCGCCATCCTACGGCCGTGTCCAGCCGTCGAGTGATCGTCAGCGTCTTTGTCCGGCCAACACCATTCGCAGGAAATGTAGAGATTAGCCTCGTCGTCGGTACCACCGTTCTCAAGCGCAACGCTGTGCTCAATTCGATAATCATCCGATGGCCCTAACTTGCGACCGCAACCCCAATTTTTTTCTCCAAGATCAGGGTCTCCGCATCGTCCGCCGCGAAGTTGAAACACCCGCGCGATGCGCTGAGGTGTCATGCTGCGACGCTTCTCGTGAGTGAACGAATTAGCCATTACTACCTCCGATGGCTCGTTCAACGGTCCACCCACGGCGCAGCCGATATTGAAGCGTGTTTGTTTTCACGCCAATTTCTCGCGACCACTCCGTTAGAGTCTGCGTCCTACCGGCATAACTGATCAAGATGTTGCTCCTGGCGTTGTTACCTTGCTGTATGCGAGTTGCCCAACGGCAATTGCCAGGCGCGTAGTGTCCATTTACGTCAACACGGTCAACGCTGTGATTGGTGCTCGGCCGAGGTCCAATGTCAGCAAAGAACGACTCGAATGTGTCGTACAGAACCTTGATCCCGCGCCCACCGTATATGTTGAACCCTGGAGTTTTTGGGTTGTTGCACCTCGAGTTCATGTTTGCCCATGCGCGGCGTTCGTAATAATGCGGCTTATGTTCTTGCTTGTGCAGGCGTCCGTATCGCTTATAACGAAGCGCGTGGCTGTTGCAGAGCCATCCAACATCAGTCTTGCGGACGCCATTCTTGGAGCAATCAGGCGCAGAGCATAGCCGCTGCGGCGTCATGCTCCCGCGCTTGGCGTGCTCGAATGGGCTCATGCGCTTGCGCGCTCAGTCTTGGTCGGCTTGGCCGCGGTCTCCGCCCGTTCCAGCGCCGTATCAATCTCATCGCTGATGGCATCTGGAATGAATGAGCGAAACGCACGCAGCCGCTCCCGAGCCCTGGAGATATCGGCCTGCAACTGCTGCAGCTTCACGTTGGCGAGGTCTGGAATCGAGACAATGGTTGACGTGGGCTGATAGCCCCTCACCCCAGGCGTGTGCATCAGCAGCCGCGTAGTTGTTCCTGTCTCGGACACGATACGGATGCGGATCAACAACTTGTGGGCGCGCTGGACGCGGGCCTCTTGAGCAAGCTCATCCTCTGGGACCTGCCACAGGTGCTTGTGCAGTTCCGGGAACTTCGCCGCGTCCTTCGCCGCTTCGACGACGGCCTCCGCTGTCAGAGCGCCGCGCGCCTCGGCGATCAGCTTATCAATTTCACTGCGTGTGCTCATTGTCCTGCCCTGCCCTGCCTATCCTTGCCGCGCCTAACCCTACCTGCCAGCCCACTCCGCACCGGGGCCCGTCCTCACCTGACACGCCGCACCATGCCTGCCCGGCCTATCCTATCCCTACCTGTCCCGTCCAAACCTGTCCTAGCCTGCCAACAGGCCGGGCCACTCCATTCCTTGCCGCACCTCACCCGTCCATTCCTTACCTGCCGCACCAAACCGTGCCTCTCCATTCCGAACCACGCCACTCCTTACCTGCCCTACCTATCCCTTCCAATCCACGCCAGGCCATGCCAGACCACTCCCTACCTGCCTAACCCTTCCTTACCTGCCGCGCCTTGCCCGGCCCCTCCTCTCGTCTCCTGTCCACCCAGACCCCGCCTTACCTGCCACGCCTGCCTTGCCCAGCCACGCCCCGCCTTACCCCACCCTTCCCTTCCTGCCGCGCCAGACCAATCCGCGCCCAACCAATCCAATCCCCTCCTGCCTGCTAGTTCCAGCTTTCTTAAGCATAGTCAGTCCTCCGGATGTTAAGTCTTCATGCCCCTGAAGTTGGCCTGCTCGCTCCGCCACGCCTCGATCTTCGCGGCAGCAGCCTCGCGCATGCTCTTCCACGTCTCAAACCGGCCGGCCGCCTCGGCTTCCTCGTAGGCGGCTTTCAGCCAGCGATCATCGCAACGGGCCTCGGCTATCCGCTTCTCGGACGAGCTCGCCGTACTGCCTTTGATCAGCAGGGCCTCGACGTGCTTCAAGTACTTCTCGGCCTTGATCATCGCTTCCCTGGCCTTGCCGACCTCAGGCGCGCTGTCCCGCAGGTAGTCGAGCGCCCGCGCGAAATCTTCATCCTCGACGATCCGTGATCGGAACTGCGGTGCTGGCTTTGCCGTCGCTCTCTCGCTGATCGTTGACACGTCGCACTCCCCATTCCTTGCCCCTGCCCCAGTACCGATCTCGCGCCTCGCGGATCATCTCTGCCTGGGCAAGCCGGCGCTGCACCCTGATGTGGTCGGAGGTCACTCGGCTGCCTGCTGTGCGCCGAAGCTGTCCGCCTTCGCCTCGTACTCCTTGTCGAGTTCTTCCCAATCAGCGTCAGGGAATACCTCTCGCAGGTGCTCCAACATATCGATGCTGATCGCCTGCGAGATGGCGGCGCGCGCGTCCTCCGTCTGGTCCTGCGGCGGCTCGTCTGGGATGTCTGGCAGCTCGAGAGCAGCCGGCTTCGGTGTGATGTCCTTGAAGCGTTGAGCGCGCTGACCGGCCGGTACGTCAAGGGCTGCCAGTTCAAGGAGTTCGTCGTCGGCATAGACGCCCAGCATCACGGCTGGCGCGTGCGCGCGAGCCCATTCGCGGGCGCCACGATAGCGTAGCTGCCGCTTCCAATCGCCCTCGCGCGCCCATGGTGATTTGTCGCCCTTGTGCCAATCAGCGACGGCGCCATCGATCGTGCGCGGCGTCGCCTCGGTAGGCAAAGTGCCGGAAACCGTCACCCCAAGAGCGCGCCCAGGCTTGTCGTTGAACGTATATTGCAGCTTGATCCCGAGCTTGGCGTCGATGACGGCAGCGACCAGCTTGCCTTCCCACATAAGCTTTCCGTGCACGATCGCGGCGCAGTCGACAACCGCGAACGGATCAAACCCCCATCGCACCGCTTGGTTGACGACGCGGAAGCAATTCGCGACCACGGTCTGGCGGGGAAGCTCGATCTCGCCTCTGTCCGTCTTCGCCTTGCGGAACGAGTCGGGCAGCGTGCTGGTCTCAGCCATCACGGTCGCGATCCGCTGCATGTGCTCAAACTTTGACGTGTCGAGCAGCGGGATAACGTCCTGCGTGTAGCGCGTATCGACCTGCGCCGTGGGAAGCGATGCGACGTTGCTCATTAGACTGCCACCTTCTCTTCGTAGCTGCGGACACCTGGAACCGTTGCCCCTGCCCGCGCCTGAGCAACCGCGACCTTCTCAACCGCCGCCATCACGTCGGCGTGTCCCTGTACGTGGGCGAGCGCTGCCGCATAATCCGTGATCTCGTAGCGGGTGAGCGTGCGAAGGCTAGCCTTCTTCCCGCGCTGCCCTCCAGCCTGAATCTTGACCGGCTCTGGGGCGACGAACGCCGGCATCTCCGGCGCTTGTACGGGTGCCGCTTCCTCGGCCATGAGAGCAGCCTTAGCGGCCTCTTGCTGCTGGCGGCGGAACTCCGCCATCCGGCGCTCGTTCTCGACGCGGGCGGCTTCGGCTGCAGCCTTGCGCGCCTTAGTCTCCTCGGCTGCAAGGTATGTGCTCAGTGCACTGCGGATGATGTCAGCGTCGGCCTTGGCCCCATCCACAAGCGGTTTAAACTCGGCGTTGACCGCTTTCTGCGCATCGAGATGCGGGCGCACCTTCGCCTCGCGTTCTGCATCGGCCTTCTTGCTCAGGTCGAGCAGCTTCGCGCGGTAGTTCGCGGCCATGTCGGCGCTCACCTTGTCGGTGACTCCCGACTTAGATAGCCACCCCATCGCCTGGGTTCGCGCCTCGGCGATCTCATCGGCTAACGATAGGTCGCCGCTGTTGTGCCCTATGCCGATATCGCCGGGCCATTGGCCAGTGGCGAACGCCTGCTTTGCGTCTTCCTTCGCAACAGGGTTCTTGGCCGCCCACGTCCAAACCTCAGTTGCGTCGCGCGTCTCGCCGCCGACACGGCAGACGATTGCTCCGTCCTTGCGCCAGATAGCTACCGGCATCCACGGCCCGCTCTTCCCGGAGCGGAGCTTGTAGTACCCAGATTGCGGTTCATCGGCGTGCACCTCGACGGCTTTACCCGCCAGAGCGTCTCTCCAGTGCTGAAATTCGTCGGTCATTCCATCCACCCCATCATCAGTATGGGGACCAGCGCCCCTAGAAAAATCCCCAGCAGGACATACGCAATCGCTCGCGCAGCCCGGTCTGTCTCATCGTCTCGAAACGCTGGCCGCTCCATCCCTATGCTCCCCTGCCGAAAACTCACATGACTGAATGCATCACCGCTGCAACCAACAGCGGTACGCTGATCACGATAATCACTGCGACGCCGTAGTATCCGACCTCCCTATCCATGCTGCCAGCCTCATCATTGCCAGATGCCTCCGTCCTACGCCGCTACTTCGGTACGCATTCGGATTTGATCTCGTCGAGCAGAGCCCTGACGGTCGCCGGGCTCGCAACTTTCAGCATGCGCCTCACAGTGTGGCGCAGCGTCTCGTCGCATTGAGTGAGCGTGAGGCCGTCGAGTGCTGCCTTGATGTCCGCTCGCTCTCGGCCGTCACGGATGGGGATGATCTGAGCGGTCATGGCCGCACCTCGTAATCGTGGCGAAACCGCATCTCCCCAGCATCCAGCAGGCCGTCCTCGCCGTGCATCGTAACGTGAGCCGCCCATTCGACGGCGATCCCCATCTTCTGGTCGGCGGTGAGCAGGTGCTGCCAGCACTTGCGTCCGTAGCCTCGATCCGTGCGGTCTACCTCGATCATCCGCCGCGTCGTCAGGTCGTAGACGTAGATCCCGCCGAGAAACCACTGCCCACGAATGCCGTAGATATTGGCCTCGCCCTCGATATCACCCAGCGTGATCGCCTCACCGCCATCGCCGGTCATCGTGATCGGGATGGAAAATTTGTAGATCATGCCCATTGCCAGCCTCCTGAGAATTGACGCGGCAGGACTGGCACATGGCCCTCACCTGACCAGTCCTGCCGCTACCCGAGCGCCGCCGTCCGCGTTCCCCGCTGTGGCGCTATGGGTATCTGATTAGCCGTAGCTGTAGCCGAAGCCGTAGCCGGAGCCGTCGCCGTAGCCGTCGCCGTAGCCGGAGCCGCAGCCGTAGCCGGAGCCGTCGCCGTCGCCGTAGCCGGAGCCGTCGCCGCAGCCGTAGCCGTCGCCGGAGCCGTCGCCGTCGCCGTCGCCGTAGCCGGAGCCGCAGCCGTAGCCGTCGCCGCAGCCGTAGCCGGAGCCGTCGCCGTCGCCGTAGCCGGAGCCGGAACCGGAGCCGGAGCCGTCGCCGTCGCCGTAGCCGGAGCCGGAGCCGGAGCCGGAGCCGGAGCCGTCGCCGGAGCCGGAGCCGGAGCCGGAGCCGGAGCCGTCATCTTGCTTCTTGATTCTCGTCACGCAGAGAGCGCCTCCTGCGCGGCGATGCTCTCGCGAGCGGCATCAGTAGCTGCCAGCACCTCGCATACCTCATTGATCAGCGCGCGAGATACCGGCGCGGCGATACTGCATTCTTTGATCCTGGACGGGCTCAGCCCATGCGCGGCAACGCCGCTCAGGCTGACACCCTTTGCCGCCCACCAGCGCCAGAGACGCCGAGCGTCGGCGAGCTCGACTGTCGATCCGTCGATACTCACGAGCGTCCCAGCCCAACAACCAGACGGGCTCGATCGCACGATGACATATGATCCGATATCCATTTAATCGCCTCCTAGATGGTTCGCATCGGCGGCGGGGCTCATGGAGAGAGCGCTTGCCGGTTTGGCCTGAGGGACCGCGAGGCCGACGCCGCCGCCGATGGATGGACCATGCATTAAAATTTTCATGCCGTCAACACGAAAATGAAAAATTTCCGCTTCGGCTGTCGTATCTGTGGATAACCGCACTGCCGCTTGCTGCCATGAAAAAAATCTGCTACGCCTCGTGTATGAACAGCACGCAGCAGCTCCTTGCCGAAATCGAGGCGTACATCGCTAAGACCGGCATCAACGAATCGGCCTTCGGCTATCGCTCGATGGGCGACCGCCGGTTGCTGAACAGGCTCCGCACCGGCAGCAGCGTGACGCTGCACACGGCTGATGCAATCAGGTTGTACATGAAAACTCATCCCCCGAGGTCAAAGCCACGGGGAAACGGTCGTCGGCCGTCCGAGGCTCGGGCGGCGTGAGTGAATAGGCGGCGCAGAGCGTGGGGCCACACCGGGCATGTGGCCAAACGCAAGCTACGCTCTCCAGGGGACCCGGCCCCGCCGCCTGACTGAGCCGCCTAACGCGGGGCCTTGATCGCCGTTCGCGGCGGCGAACAGCGTGACAGCCGGGAGAGACCGGCACCCTACCGCGTACCAGTACCAGTCCATCAGTAGCGTCATGAGTCCGACCGCGCGCGAACAGCGCGGCGAAGAACGCCGATTATTCCATCAGTAACAGAGGGGCAACATGTTCCAGGCAGAGCCACAGGGCGGAGAGATTGCACGAGGTCACGTCGGGTGGACTGACGACCGCATCGCGACGCTGAAGCGCATGTGGGACGAGGGGTGCTCGTCAGCTATCATCGCCAAGGCGCTCGGCAAGGGCGCGACCCGCAACGCCGTAATCGGCAAGGTCCACCGCATGGGGCTCTGTGGCCGAGGGACAATCATCCGCAAGAAGCCGAAGCGCGGCCGGTCACCCTGGAACAGGGCACGCAGGGACTCCAAGCACGACAAGTTCGCGGCCAAGCTCCCGCGCACCAAGCCGTCGATCATCGATCTGCTCCCGAAAACGCCGCTCCCGCCGCCGTCCGTCACCGACGTGGCCCGCGTGGATATCCACGATCTCGAAGCGCATCATTGCCGCTGGCCGATCTCGGCAACTCCGACAGCCTCTGTGCACGGCTACTGCGGCTGCAAGGCCATTCCCGGCATGCCCTACTGCGAGGACCACGCCCGCCGCGCATTCAGGCCGCCAGCGGTCAGGAACACCGTGAGAGTCTACCAGCCCCACTACGCGATGATGACCGGCTATCGGTCCAAGGAGGTAGCCACATGAGCGCCAGTGAATTTCTCCGCCAGCGCTTTGCCGCCCGCCGCGGGCAGATCTTCATCCCAATCCAGGCGCTAGGCCTCATCCTCAACGAGGCGCTGCCTGACAACCCATTTGCCGCGCCGGTCGCATCTCCGGCGACAGCCCCTAGCTTGGCGCGGCCAACTGCCGGGGAGGCAGGTCCGATCGCCTCCCCGGCTTTTTCAGATCCATGAAACAGCGACGGGGCCGCTCGTGTGATGGAGCGGCCCCGTTAGGAGGCAAATGCGGTCCCAGGGCTGGCGACCCGGAAGGTCCGTTACGCGGTACGCAACTCGAACGCCAATTCACCGACGAGGGCAATATGCCTGTTGACAGTGGCAAAAGCAAGACACAGCGCGAGGCTTCTGCATCGCCGCCAGTCGAGATCGACAGCCGGCTGATGCCGCACCCGAAAGCCATGGACGGCCTGAGCTGCCGTCTGAGGGCGGCGGAGAGCCTGTCTGAGCGTCGGCGCATCCTGCGGGAGGCCGTGTCATGAGCGGCGTTCGCTTCGTCAGGTTCTACGCGACGGACTGGCGCTCAGGCTGCATCGGCCTGACCCCGGAAGAGGAGGGCGTCTACATGCGTGTATGCGCCCACTATTGGGAGACCGGCGTCAGGCTGACATCCAACGACACAGCATCGGCATCGCGCATCATGCTCGATGTTCGCATGTGGAAGCGCATCAAGGCGAAATTGATCCAGAAGGGGAAGTTGCATGTCTCACACGACGGCTCGATCTACAACCCGCGCGCCGAGTTCGAATTCGAGCGAGCTTCCGGCCGAGAAGAAAAGCCGGTTCTCACCACCGACGTGGGTGCCGCACGGCGACCTGATGATCGTCAACACGCGGACGGGGGAAGTTCGGTACAAGGACGGGAGCCTTCCGGGCAGGTCGTTTTAGCTACATCTCGTGGACTTCACGCCGAAGTCGCCGCGAAGTCAACTGGAAGTCGTGGAGAAGTCTCGGAGAACTTTGCCAAAAAAACCAACGAAATCAATGGGCCTTTTAGAGAGCCAGAAAAGAGCCATAGTAAGAAAGAATCTCCCCCTACCCCCAAAACCTTCGACGGCTACGAACGCGTTCGCGTGGTCGATGGACGATTGGAGTTGTTCAACGGACTGAAAGCCTTCTGGCTCGAAAAGTTCGGCAACGACCAAGCCCGGCTCGACCTCGCCCTGATCGAAGCCTTGCCAAACCTGAACACCAACAGCCGGACCCCGCTGGAGGCACAGGTCGGCCGCCTGCTGGCTCGCGTGGCCGGCGACAAGCTCGACCGGGACCGGCGGTATGCCGCCGCTGCGGCAGCCAAGGCCAATGCCAAGCCCGCGTCGGTGCAGCACATCGTCAGCCCGGACACCATCCGGTACGCCAAGCCGGCCCCCGACATGATCCACGCCACTGCCGGCAAGGGTGGCCGCCATGCTTGACTTCACGCTGCGCGATCCGCCGCACGACATCGAGCTCGAACAGGCCATCATCGGCGCGGCCCTCGTCAACAACTCCGACATGGACAGGCTGGCCGACCTGTCGCCGGAGGAGTTTTCCGAGCCGATGCATCAGGCCCTGTTCGCGGCCATGCGGCAGCAGTGGACCGAGTGCCGCGCGCTCAACGCCGCGACCCTGCGTGCGATCCTGCGGGATATGCCGGCGGTGACGGATGCCCTGTCGTTCTCCGACTACTTCGCGCGTCTGGTGTCGTTCGGCGACGCCCGCAACGTCGATACGCTGGCGACCATGCTGCGCGACTACGCGAGCCGCCGCCGGCTGTGTCTCGCTGCTGCCAATCTCGACGGGGCCGCGCGTGATCTGACGGTTGGCATCACCGATGCTGCCAACGTCGCGGTTGGAGCGCTCGACACCGTGCTCGCGTTCGCACGCGGCAAGCGGCAGACGCGCGTGCCGGCTGGCGATGCGTTCAACGACGCGATCGACGCCATGCTCGCCGACGACGGGGCGGATCGCATCACGACCGGCCTCATATCGCTCGACGCCGTGACCGGAGGCTGGCAGCGCAAGCAGTTCGCCATCATCGCCGGCCGCCCCAGCATGGGCAAGACGACGGTCGCCACGTCGGCGATGCTCCGCACCGCTCACAAGGGATTCGGTGTGCTGATGTTCTCGCTGGAGATGCCGGCAAAAGCGCTGAGCGCACGCTGCCTCGCCGACCTGTCGTGGAGCAATCAGCGGCCGATCCCGTACAGCAACGCCCTCGCTGGACGCGCGACAGACTACGAGATGCGGATTCTCAGCGAGACCGCCGCCCGCTACCGGCAACTGCCGCTCACCATCGACGACCAGCGCGGCCTCACCATGGCGGAGATCGCAGCCAGGACGCGGGCGGAAGCGCAGCGCATGGAGCGCAACGGGCAGCGGCTCTCGCTCGTGGTCGTCGATCACCTCGGGCTCGTCAAACCATCCGGGCGCTATGCCGGCAACAAGGTGCAGGAGGTCGGCGAGATTTCCGATGCGCTGGCCACGCTGGCGAAGGAACAGGATGTTGCCGTCGTCGCGCTCAACCAGCTCAATCGCGGCACGGAAGGACGGGAAAACAAGCGTCCTACGCTTGCTGATCTTCGGAACTCGGGCGATTTAGAGCAGGACGCCGATCTGGTCTGCTTCGCCTATCGCGAGGCGTACTATTTGGAGCGCATGAAATGCGACGCTGGCAGTCAGGCGGAAATTCAGCGGCAGACGGAACTCGAGGCCTGCCGCAACACGATGGAACTGCAGATCGCGAAGAACCGAAACGGCCCGACGACGACGATTCCGCTGTTCTGCGACATGGGCTCGAATGCGGTGAGGGATTTGGCATGAACGATCCGAGCATCGGCGAGCCACTCGCCTACATGATGTGGCGCGACCACGGTGAGCCACTCGCCTACATCATCTATGCGACCGGGCAATGGGCCGTGACGGAATTCGGCATCGAGAATGTGCGCGGCCCGTGTCTTTATTCGATTGCGTGGAACGATCTCATCCCATCGCGAAATTGGGTGGACCACATGGGCTGTAAGAATTGGGTCCACATGCCATCATTCGAAGCGGTCTACAAGACGGCGATGGAAATGAAGGCGTCGCACCTCCAGCCACGCACTCTGTCCGACCTGTCCAAGCGCATGAGCGGAGACGCAGAGTGAGCTACCGCGTGAGCGTACCTCAACAGGAGACTGACCTATGCATCGCATCCTGCTTGCCGCTCTCGCGGTGATCCTCGCTACCCCGTCCATTGCCGCAGACTATCGCCCTGGTCCCTATGTCGGCATCACGGCCGGGACGACGACCGGATATCTGACCAACAGCACCGGCGACATCACCACCAACGGTGTGCCGATCTCCGGTATCGTCGGCTACACCATGGCGATCGGTGGTGGCCTCGTCGGCGGCATCGAGGGCGAGCTGGCCTGGAGCAACGTCAAGGGCTCTCAGGGCATCGGTGCCGGTTTCACCATCGAGGCCAGCAGCGACTACTCCGCCGCCCTCAAGGCGCGCCTCGGCTACGCCATGGGGCCGGCCCTGATCTACGGCACAGCCGGCCCGAGCTGGTCCAAGGGCAAGATCGAGGTGGTCGGCCTCAGCGACAGCAACCTGACCCTCAGCGTCCTCGGTGGCGCTGGCGTCGATCTCCAGGTCACGCCCACGCTGGCGATGCGCCTGGAGGCCGTCCGGCAGTTCAGCGCTGACGCCCAGACATGGACCCTCGGCAACGCATCCACCAAGCTCGACGCGGGGGAGACCACCATCCGCCTCGGCGTCATCATCAACCTGCAGTGAGGGGGACCATGGAAACCATCTGGCTCATCACCATGGTGCTCTTCAACGGGCACGGCTTTGAGTGGACCACCATGGACCAGCAACGATGCCGGCGAATGGAGTTCGCAACTGCCGCGCGCCGGCCAGGAGTGATCAATACCGAATACGGACCTCTTCCCGTAGCCTCTGCCACCTGCCGCCGCATCGAGGCGTGTCAGGACACGGGGGCGCAACTCGCACTGCTCAACACGAAGGAGAACTGAGCACATGACGACGGACCACAAAGGCCTGCCTGTTTCCGGCTACACTGACCAGCCGCAGAGCAACGTCGACCTCGCCAACGAGGGCAAGGCGCTGGAGGAGCGCTATCTGCGCTGGCTCGACAAGCTCATCGAGCCGAATGGCGGTCCCTACGTGTCGGAGCGCAACCACTTCATTGCCCTGGCGCGCGACAACATCAGGCAGGGCGCGATGTGGGCGGTGCGCTCGATATTCCTGCCACAGCGTATCAAGCTCCCGGAGGACGGCGCCCAGTGACCTCCAAGCCCGTGACGGGCATCACCATCAAGGGCGGCAAGGTGCAGACCAAGCCGCCCCGCATGGCCGCGGGCCAGCGCAAGAACCAAGAGGCAAAGGCAAGGAGGCTGGAGAAAGCATGGAAAGCAAAAGCCAAGACGTTCCGGCCGCCGACGTGATCGACCTTGCGAGGGGCTCCGACCTCTCCATGGTGTTCGTGCTCGGCACACATGCTGACGGCAGCCTGTTTGCCGCAGGGTCTACGAGCAGCGTCGGCCGTGTGCTGGACCTGTGGCAGCAGTTCAAAGACGCCGCGGGCATCCGCACCAGCGAGGATGTGGCCTCCAGGATCGGAGGCAAGGGGGCACGATGACCGACCTCGCCACCCACACCGACCCAGCAGAGCGGCCAGACTGGCAGAGGCCAGAACGCATCCGCGTCAAAGCAGTATCGCGTCCCCTCCCATCACCAGAGAGGACCAATGGGCACGCCGACAATCGAGCGCATCCGCAAGGACAAGGCCGGATATCAGCCGCCGGAGACCACCCAGACAACCAAGCGGGAATATGCCAGATTCCGCCACTGGTACGAGACGATGGAGGCCAAGGGTAGCATCACACCAGAGCAGGCGATGGCCGCGCGCGAGTTCGATACAGCCTACCATGCCGTCAACGACCCGTCAGGCGTCGTCGGCAGCTACGGCAACCAGCGTTGGAACGGCACTCCGGTAGGCCAGCTCGACATGCCGGCCCTCATCGGCCCAGAGTGGCGCGAGCATTGCCGCTCCCGGATCATGGCAGCCCGCGGCGTGCTGCATGACCGCCAGTGGACCGCCATGGTATACGCAATCGGCACCAACGGCAGCCTGCGTGACATCGCGCTCCTGATGAATATCGGGGGCTCCGAGTCCACGATGCGCGCCAGCGTAGGCAAGCTGATACGCCAAGGTCTGCACGAATTATCGATCCTGTGGGGCTTTTCTCGACAATTTCATCCGCCGACCCGTTGACGGACCGGCGCAAATCACCTAGACAACAGTATGGCCCGAATAGGGCGCAACATAGGCGGCTCGCTCACTGGCGGGCCGCTTTTCATTTTGGGGGCACATGAGAGACGCCCTGATCTTCACGGGCTGGTTCGCCGTCCTCATCGCAATCACCGTCCTCATCGCCGTGCCTCTGATCAATCTTATCATCACGGTAGGCGACTACATCCACCGTATCGCGTCCCGCCCCAAAAACAGGGACACCGATTGAACCTCTCCGCCGCCCAGGTCAAAGCGATCCTCTTCGAAGTCATATCATGGGGCCTCGCCCTGATGATCCTCGCCGCCATCGCCCAGCGATTCGGTGCCCGCCTTCCCGTTGTTCCAACCATCGATCACATCACGCTCGCGTACCTCTCAGGGGCCTACTGGCTCGCCCGAAAGTAGGAGACGCACACCTATGAAATCCACCATCAAGGCCCTCTATGGCGACATGCAGCCCTGGGGCAAGGTCTGGCTCTACACCGGGCTCGCATCACTCGTGGTGGCTGCCGCCATGTCGGTTGATTTCGGCTGGTCCGTCAGCTCCAAGCACGCGATTTTCTTGGGCTGCCTCAGTCTCGTGGCTGCATTCCTTCCCGACGCCGCCCGCGACCAGTGGAAGAATGAGAGCAAGCTCATGGGAGCCGTGCTCGCCATCATCGCCGTCCCCCTCCTGCTGATCGAGTTCGGCAGCCACGCCGGCTACACCGCAGGATTGCGCGGAACCAACGTCTCCGAGGCCAAGGTCCAGAACACCAAGTACGAGGACACGCGCGATCAAGTCGCCGACCATCGCGCCAACCTCAAGATGTGGCAGGCCCAGCTCGCCAAGCTCCAGGCCGACAACGCCTGGGCCGCCACCGTCAAGGCCGATGGCCTGCGGTCGGAACTCGCCACGCTGCGTGACCGCATCGAGGAAGAGAAGAAAGGCACTCGTGGCCGAAAGGCCGGCTGCGGCAAGGAATGCGAGCGCCTCCAGAACGAGGCCAACGCACTCGCCCAGAAGATCGCCACGGTCGAGCAGTCAACGGACCTCGCCAAGCGCATCGAGGCCACACAACGCCTTGTTGATACGTCGCGCGAGAAGGCGGCAAGCACCGAGCACAAGGTCTCCACCGTCGATCACCAGAATGGCTTCTACGCTCAGACCGTCTCTCTGATCCGCAGCGGCACGATCAAGCCGACCGAGCAGACAGAGCACACCATGAACGCGGCCATCAACGTCGCCATGGCGCTCGCCGGCACAGGCCTCCCCGCCCTCTGCTTCTTCGTGGCCGGCCTCTATCGCAACCGCCGATCCACACATTTCCAAGAGCCTGCCACCTCCCATCAGGTGCAGGCCTCACCCATCACCGGACAGGCCATTGTCCACACCATCGAGCGCATCAGGGAACCGGCCAAGCCGGCTTTCTTCTGGCGCGACCTGCACAAGGCGCTCAACGCAGCGTGAGAAAGCCCATGAGTGATGCTCCTCCCAAGCGCCCCAGGGGCCTCACCCCTAAGCAGGAGGCCTTCGCCCTCGCCTATCTTGAGACCAGCAACGCGACCGAAGCCTACCGCCGCGCCTATGAAGTCAAGAGCATGAGCGAGAACGCTTTGAACGTGGAAGCGCACAGGGTACTGAATAACCCTAAGGTGGCCCTAAGGTTGCAGGTGCTACAAAGCAGGGTTGCCTCAAAAGCCGTGCTGTCGCGCTCATGGATCATCGAGCAGCTGATGGATAACGCCGCAAAGGCGAAGGCGGCATCCGACTTCACAGCATCCAACAAAGCCATCGAACTGCTCGGCAAGACCGACGAAGCCGGAGGCATGTGGATCGAGCGCACGAATGCCACCAACACCACTACTGTCAAAGCGGAGTCAGTACCCGCTCTTGCTGCGTTCGTTGCTGCCCTTGTCGGAGACGGCAAGGAAGAGCCTGCTTCGGGAACTGTACCGAACTGACCTCTACGCCCTGTTCCGCTACGGCTGTCGGCGAACTGACGCGGACAACGATTGGGTGTTTCATCGCTGCCGTGAGGTGCAGCGCAACTTAAACGGGCACCTCGACCTGTGGGCGCGGGAGCACTACAAAAGTTCAGTCCTCACGTTTGCCGGCTCGCTGTTCCGCATCATTCGCAGCCACGGCGACGACGCCATCGAGCCGCGGGAAGTGACGATCGGGATCTTCTCGCACACTAAGCCGATCGCGAAAGGGTTCCTTCGGCAGATTAAGTACGAGCTGGAGACCAACGACCACTTGCAGTTGGTGTTCGGCGATATCTTTTACGCGAACCCGCGCAAGGAATCGCCGAAGTGGACCGAGGATGAAGGCATCACGGTCAAGCGCAGGAGCAACCCCAAGGAGGCGACGGTCGAGGCGCACGGCTTGGTTGATGGGCAGCCGACATCGAAGCACTTCCTGCACCGCCAGTACGACGACGTGGTGACGCTGGAATCCGTGACGACGCCGGACATGATCGCCAAGACGACTGCGGCCTATGAGATGAGCGACAACCTCGGCACCGAAGGCGGGACGTTCGGGGTCGTCGGCACCCGCTACCATTTCGCCGATACCTACGGCGACCTGATCAAGCGCGGCCTGCCGGTTCGCACCCATCCCTGCACCAAGGACGGAACGGACAACTTCACGGCCGACAACTGCGTGCTGATGAAGCCCGAAACCCTCAAGCAGAAGCGCATATCCCAAGGGCCTTACACGTTCGGAACGCAGATGCTGCTCAATCCCAAGGGTGACGCCGCGCAGACCTTCAAGACCGACTGGCTGGCCTACTGGTACAACCCGCCCGAGCGGCAGGGCCTCAACGTCTATATTGTCTGCGATCCAGCCAACGAGAAGCGCCGCACGTCGGACTACACCACGTTCTGGGTGATCGGTCTCGGCCCCGACAACAAATACGTGGCCCTCGACGTGGTCCGAGATCGTCTCAACCTAACCGAGCGCACAAAAACGTTGTTCGACCTGCACCGGACCTGGAAGCCGAACGGCGTCGGCTACGAGAAATACGGGATGCAGGCGGATATCGAGCACATCAAGGCCGAGCAGGAGCGCCGGAACTACCGCTTCGACATCGCCGAGCTTGGTGGCTCTACACCGAAGCTGGACCGCATCAAGAAGCTGATACCTGTGTTCGAGCAGCGCCGCATGATCCTACCGCGCTCGCGCATGTATACCGACTACGAAGGCCAGACCCGCAACATCGCCGATGTGTTCGTCGAGGAGGAGTTCAAGGCCTTCCCGGTGATGGCACACGACGACATGCTGGATTGCCTTGCTCGCATCGTCGACCCTGATTTGATGGCCGAGTTCCCGCGTGAGGGATTGCTGGCGTCGTCCATGCAGTCCCACGCCACAGGCTCAAGAGGCTACGCCTCACACGCACACGCACGGAGAGCACGATGACCCCGAAGATGCCGCAGCCCGCACCAGCGCCGGCCATGCCCGAGCCTGTCCGCATTCCCTCGCCGATGGACCCTGACGTGATGGCCGCGCGCAAGACCAAGACGGCGGACGAGTTCATGAACCGCAAGGGCCGCGACAGCACCCGGCTCGCTGGTGGCGCCGATGGCTCTTACAGCAGGACGACACTCGGTTGAGCGACGGCAACGCGGTCGAGCTCCTCAAGCGTGGCGATCGGCGCTTCTCCAAGCGCTCGAGCCTTGACTCGCTGCGCCAGGAGATCGCGCTCAACTTCGCGCCCTATCACGCAAGCTGGACGTCAAGCCTGACGTGGGGCGAGGACTTCGCTGCGCATCTGGTCGACGGCACGCCGCTGCTGCTCGCCCGCGACTTCGTCGGCCAGGTTGGCTCGATGCTGCGGCCATCAGGCAAGCAGTGGTTCTGGCACCGCACCGCGCATGACGACACCAACAACGTCCGCGAGCACCGCGAGTATCTGGACTGGCGCTCCGGTCAGATGCTTCGGATCATGACCGACAGCGTCACCGGCTTTCACCGCGCCACCAAAATCGCGGACGAGTTCTTCTCGCTGTTCGGAGACGCCGTGCTCTCGGTCGACACTGACGAGATGATGGAGAGCCTGCGCATCCACTCCTGGCACACGAAAGACGTGGTGTGGGCGATCGGGGCCGAGAACAAGCCGGACACCGTGACCCGCAAGGAGATGCTGCCGGCCCGCGTGATCAAGGCTCGCTTCCGTCGCAAGGGCGACACGCTGCATCACAAGATGACCGAGGCATGTGAGAAGGACGGCGACCAGGAGTTCGAGATCCGCCACGAGGTGATCCCGGCGGATGAGTATGATGCTTACGTCAAGAAGAAGTCGGGCAAGGGCCGCAGGGTCGATGGCTGGTATTCCGTCTGGCTCGACGTCACGAACCGCCATGTGATGCGCGAGGCATGGCAGCGGACGCTCAAATACGTCATCCCGCGCTGGGTAACGCTGCCTGGCAATCCCTATGCCATCTCGCCGGCCACCACGATCGCGCTGCCAGATGCGCGGCTGATCCAGCAACAGATGATCGCGATCCTCGAGGCGGCCGAGAAGTCTATCAATCCGCCGCTGATCGCCACTGCCGACACCGTCCGTGGCGACGTCAGGCTTGAAAGCCGCGGCATCACATGGGTTGACAAGGCCTATGACCAGCGCACCGGTGCCCCGGTCACGCCACTGGAACTCGGCAAGAATTTCCAGCTCGGCGTCGAGGCATTGATGCGCACCGAGGCGCAGCTGACGCGGGCGTTCTTCCTCGACATTCTGCGCATGCCCGATACGCGCAACTCCAAGAGCACGCTCGAGGTCCAGTTCAAGATCGACGAATACGTGCGCGCCGCGCTGCCGCTGTTCTCGCCGATGCAGTCCGAATATAACGACCCGCTGTTGATGGAGATCGACACCATCGTCGAAGCTGCCGGCGGCTACGATATGCGCGAGAAGCCCGATGCGCTCAAGAAGGAGCAGATGGTGTTCACCTGGGACAATCCGCTGACCGACATGCTCGAGCGACAGAAGGCACAGAAGGGCGCGGAGTTGGGGCAGCTCGGTCAGGCATGGGCCGCGCTCGAGGCTGCGGCTGCGCAGGCGCCCGCCTTGAAGCAGATCGACACCGCCAAGGGCTTCCGCGAGAGCGCGATCAGCATCGGCGTCTCGAGCTGGCTGTTGGACGAGGATGCGGCGGCAGCTGCGGGCGAGGCGATCACGCAGGGCAACCAGATGCGCGAGGCGGTCGCTGCCGCCCCGAACATCGCCCAGGTGATCGATAGTGGTGTGAACGCTGCGACCGTCGCCGCGACGATCCCGAACCCGTCCGAGGTCGGCTACCCGATGCTGCCGAGCCCGGTATGATTGCCTACCCCTGGAGCAAGGAAGAAGCGCAGATCATCAAGGCGTGTTTCGCGACCGACACGGGCCGCCACGCCCTCACGCTCATCGTCGAGCGGCTGGGCATGCTGCACGGCCAGAGCTTCGACAAAGACCCGATCACCATGGCCTTCCACGAGGGCCGCCGGTTCGTTGGCCGTGAGCTGATGGCCGCCATCAACAACCCCATAGAAACCATCGCACAGGAACCCCATGAACCTCGGAGCAGTCGCCCAATCACAGCCACAGAGCGCCTCGAGCGCGCCAGCGCAGGCACCGGCAAGCGCGTCGGCCGCTGACCCGGCGGCGGCTCCGGCCGCTGTCGCCACCGGCACGCCGCAGCCAGGTGTTGTCGAGACGAAGGGCGGCAATGGCGGGCCTGACTGGCGTGCGTTGATGGCTGGCGAGGACGCCAAGGCGCTCGAAACGCTGGCTCGCTACCAGAAGCCGGCCGACTTCCTCAAGGCTCACAACGAGCTGCGGGGCAAGTTATCGGAGCGCCAAGCGCCGGTGCGATTGGCCGAGAACGCCACGCCCGAGCAGGTGACGGAGTATCGCAAGAGCCTCGGCCTGCCCGAGATCGGCACCGACGCCAAGCCCGACGACTACATGAAGGCCTACAAGATCGAGCCTCCGGCTGGCATGCAGTTGAACGAGATGCAGAAGGGCATGCTCGGCGACTTCTCGAAGCTCGCCTACGAGAAGGGCTGGAGCCCGGCCGAGATCAAGGGCGCCACCGACTTCTACTTCCAGCAGGAGGCCGCCAACGCGCAGGCTCTCAACCGCGCCGCTGTCGGCCGCCAGAAGGAGTGGCAGAACGGGCTGCGCGACGAACTCGGCTCGCGCGAGTACGAGGCGCAGCAGGCCGCGGCCACCGAATGGCTCAAGGCGCAGTTCGGCGAGGACCAGGACGCGTTCATCGAGATCACCCGCGCGCAGCTGCCCGGCGGCGGCTACCTCGGTGATCATCCCTGGTTCTTCAAGACGATCGCCGGCCTCGCGATGGGCGACGGCTACACCGATCGGATCGAGGCCGCGGCGCTGGAAAGCACCGGCAAGAGCCTTGCCCAGCAGCAGTCCGAGATCGATAACCTTCGGTTCAAGGACAAGGCCGCCTATGACGAAGCGATGAAGTCGGGCGGCAAGTACGAGAAGATCCTTTCGGCGCGCATGGCGAAAGGCGAGATCGACGACAACGGCAACGAAACCAAGCGGCGCCGCAGCGCTTAACCGATAGGAGACGAGCATGCCTAATCCTGGGGACTACGCCGACAACGGCCCGGTGACGCTAGTCGCCGCCGCCGACAGCAACCGCGCCAGCCGCGTGCCGATCACGGCGGGCTTCGTCACGGTGTCGGCCTACACCACCGACGCGAACGACTGGATCGTGCTGCCGACTGGCGTCAACGCGGGGCACACGGTCAGCGGCTACTCCGCCGTAGGCCATGAGATCCGCACCGAGGCCTCCAGCGGCGTCAAGATCAACGACGTGGATAGCGACGGCACGCAGGAGGCCGCGATCACGGCGACGTGGAACTGGGAGGCTCGGTATCTGGGCGCGACCGGCTGGGTGCTCAAGGTCTGGACCAAGCTGGCCGCCGTCGCGACGCCTGTGGTTCCGGATTGATCCTGAACGCAATGGTGTGGGCATCCTCTGGGTGCCCCATCCTTTGCGTTCACCGACCGCGGACACCCCGGCAACGGCCCCGCATCTCTAGCCTGCCCACTCACGACTGACGCTCGCCCCGCGCAGCGCTGACGGCCCCGCCTCGTGCGGACACCCCGAACCAGCGCCGAGCACGGACACCCGACGCCAAGGTCATCCCCATCCAACACAGCGGCGCATAGCGACCGCATGGCACGAGGACAGACCTATGCCTAATGTAGAATCAATCAAATATCGCCGCGAATTCATCGCGGCCTACAACGTCGGCGTCACGCTGCTGCAGGACCGTTTCACCGAGGAGTCCATGGACATGGGCCGTAGCGTCGTATTCGACGTTTCGGCGGTCGGCGGTCGCATGCAGACCCGGTCTATCGACGGGCGCATCCCTCGCACCAACGTCTCCGACACGCAGGTGACGGCGACGCTCGCTGAGTACGTGAAGAAGTTCGAGGTGACGGACTTCGAAGCGTTCACGTCGCAGTCCGACGAGCGCGCCAAGATGAACCACCGCATCATGGAGAGCGTCAACCAGGAGCACGACTATGTGATCCTGAACGAGCTCGCCAACGCCTCGACGTCCTACTCGGCCACGGCGGCTCCGATGACGCTGGACACCGCGACGCGGATGATCATGGCGCTCGAGGAAGCGGCGGTGCCGATCAACCCGAACGACGTCACGTTCATCGGCACGCCCGCGGTGCGCGCCCGGCTGATGAACATCAACGCCTACGTGTCGGCCGACTACGTCAACACCAAGCCGATCGCGGGCGACACCGGCGCGTTCGCCAACCAGCGCAAGATCAAGAACTGGCTGGATGTCGGCTGGATCTTCCACCCGAACCTGCCGGGCGCCGGCTCGACCTCGGCCACCTGCTACCTCGTGCACCGCCGCGCCCTCGGCGTCGCGATGCCGAGCAATCAGATGCGCTATTCCGCCGGCTACGACGATCAGGATCACTACAACTATTGCTCGGCCACCCTCAAGGGCGCGGCCAAGATCCTGCAGAACACCGGCATCCTCAAGTTCCTGCACAACGACGACGCCTGATAGGAGGGCATGACACATGGCTTATGCAACGGCTGGCCTCAAGGCCATTGCCAACTCGGGCGCCTGCCAGATCTGGGTGCTCGACACGGTCGAAGCGGTCGGTGACGCGGACGCATCCGGCTACATCACCGATGCCTCGACGGCTGGTTCCGGCAAGGGTGCTGCGGGTCGCGGCATGAAGGTGGGCGACATGGTGTTCGTCCGCGTCGTGTCGGCCGGCACCGTCGCCATCCCGACCGCGTTCTCGGACACGGGATGGTACTACGTCTCCGACATTTCGGCGACGACCGGCGCGGGCACCATCACCGCCTGCGGCGCGGCGTAATAACCGAGGGCGGGAGTGATCCCGCCCTCTCTCATCAGGGAACCCCATGCTGAACAAGCCTATCGAAGCCCGCCCCGGCTCGCTCGACAATGCCTACGACGCTGCCGTCATGCTGCGCTACATCGCGCCGGTCGGGCACACGCTCGACGACTGCCGCCGCCCCGACTACTGGCGCAACGTCGTGAAGGAGGCCGGACAGCAGCGCATTCTCGGGCGCCACGCGTGGAACCGTATCGAGATCCTGGCCGAGGACGGCACCTGGGAAGCAGAATTGCGCGTGCTCTCGGCCGGTGATGGCCTGGTGCACACCCGCGTGCTGCGCGCCTGGAACGCCGAGACCAAGACGGAAGCGCCGGCTCCCAACGGCTACACTGTTGAATACATCTCCGGCAACGGCTGGCGTGCGATCGATCCCGGCGGCGCCATTCTGACGGAGAAGCGCACGGCCCGCGATGATGCGCTGCGCGCGGCCGAGCTGCACGCGGCCAAGGCCAAGACACTCGCGCCCACTCCAGCTAAGGGAGGCCGTTGATGGCCACCACGCAATTCGCTTTCTGCGCCATGCACGACGACGATACGCCCTACACGGCGGGTGCCGTGGTGGAGAGCAAGACCCCATCAGGCACCAGCGGCGCGACCACGGCTGCGGCCCTGGCGCACCACAGCGTGTGCGTGGTGGCGACCGACACCCTCGTCTACGTCTCGTTCGGATCGGCACCGAATGCCGGAACCGACACGATCCGCTTCCTGTGCACCGCTGGTCCCGTCCGCATGTTCCGCGTCGCCACTGGCGACAAGGCCGCTGTGATCACCGCCTAAAGGACCGCAGCCCATGGCCCTCGACGAGTTCGACCCATCAGAGACGCGCGACCCGTACTATCCCGACGCGGATTCAACGCGCGCCAACGCACGCCTGTGGTCGATCGAGAAGACCGCGCTCGAGCTGCACAAGCTCGGTATCGTCTCGGTCTTCACGGGCGCCGGATCTGACCCGACCGGGCTCAGCGGCTATTCCACCGCCAAGCTCTGGCTGCAGGTCTCTGCCGGCGTCACAGACGCGCCGGGCACGCTGCGGGTCTACGCGGGCACAGGCGATGCCGCCCTGATCGCGTCCTGGCCGACGCTGCTGTCCGAGGGCGTGGCCGGGCTCAGGCGGCATCTGTCGACCTACTCGAAGGCAGAGGTCGATGCGCTGGTGGCGGCCGGTGTGCCGGCCGGGTTCGGCACCGATGACGTTCTCAACGACAGCAGCGTCTCGGGCGCTTCGGCGACCGCGGCGCTAAATGCGCTCAAGACGCTGGTCGACGCGAAGGTCGCGACGTCCCTGCTCGGAGCGAACAGCGGTGTTGCTACGCTAGATAGCGGAGGCAAGCTCACCACCTCTCAAATCCCGGCCATCCTGACCTCGCCGTTTCAGTTCCAGGGCACATGGAACGCCAGCACCAACACTCCGACGTTGGTGTCGAGCGTCGGCACGACGGGCCATCTCTATCGCGTCTCGGTTGCCGGCACGACGTCGCTGGATGGCGAGGCCTCATGGGCGGTTGGTGATGAGCTCTACTTCGGCGGCGGCGTCTGGAACAAGCTTGGCGCGTCGGCCGGCTCCACCACCATCAACCTGCCGTCCGCGTCGGCCGACACTCGCATCACGCTGCTCGGCATCACCAACGGCAACTCGAACAAGTATCTCATCGCCGGCACGGCTGACGGCCGCGTGCTGGTCTGGGGTGATACCGCCAACCTCGCCTTCAACCCGGTCGGCGATCGTTATACGGCCTATGAAGTGCCTGTGCCGTGGGCCTCGACGGTCAGCCTCGAGGCGATCTACTGCGGCATCAACTATGCGTTGTTCCAAACCGACGAGGCGACCGACAATCTCTATCACATCGGGTCTGCAGCGCATGGCCAGGCGGGCAACGGCGGCACGACCGCAAACACGGCCATCACCAAGGTCGGTGGACTCACCGGCATCAAGGTAAGCCGCGTCTACACCGAGGCGAACAGGGGTAATACCGAGGCGTTCTGGTTCGCGCTGACCTCGCTCGGCCGCATCTACTCGTGCGGCTACTCAGGCGCTACGCACACGCAGGGCTACAACTCGACCACCAACCTGACGACGCCGCGGCTGATGACGCTGTCAGACGGCAGCACGGCGATCACCGACGTCGTCTCGATGGCGGTGGATACGGCCTATGCACCCGTGTGGGCCTGGACGTCCACCGGCAAGGCCCTACGATGGGGCGCCGGCACCGACGGCGCGCATGGTAACAACTCGACGACGGCCATGTCCTGGCCCGACTACCTCGAGACGTCGCACGGCTCCGGCATAGACCGGACGGACATTGCGCAGGTCGTCGTCGCGGGTTCCAGCGTGTCGGCAGCCAAGGCGGCCTCTTGGATACGGACCTCGGCGGGCAAGATCGAGGCGTCCGGCTCGCGGGTCTACGGCAACGGTGACGGCGCCGCGCTGGGTGGGGCGGCCGTCAACACGTTTCAGGCAGCCTCCGGCGCCGTCGCTGCTCTGACGGTGTCGGCGCTGTTCGCCGGTGGCGGCGAGTATTACAATTGCCTCGCCATTACGTCGACCGGGCAGGGCTACCTATGCGGCTACCTCGCCAGCTATGGTCTGCTCGGCAATGGTTCGACGACTAATCTCAACACATTCACGATCCTGTCCGGCCTCCCGAGCGGCTTCGCCGGGGCCCTGACCGGGGCGCGGATCTCAGGCGGCAACGCTTACACTACGATCTTCCTCGAGGCGACGATCTCGACTGTGAAGACGCTCGCTTCGATCGGCTACGATGTCTATTACAACACCGCCAAGGCTACGGCGAGCGTAGCTGCGGCGTCGCAGACCTGGGGGCTGGTCAAGGGCGCGCGTGGCTCGATTTTGTCCTGGCAGAGCTTCGGCACGCATCAAGAGCACGGGCTGGCGGTGCTCAACACGGACGGCGAGCTGCGCACGGCAGGCCCGTCCGATCAGGGCCAGTCAGGTGTCTCGGCTGGACAGGTGACGGCGATCGACATCCTGCAGCCGGTGCGCACAGGCCTGCCGAGGCTGGTCAAGAATTGGACCAACCGCGGCGCCTATTCGGCACTGACAGAGTACAGCTACAACGACACGGTGACGAGCGACGGCTCGACCTGGCTCTACATCTACGCCAGCGCGTCTACAGGGTCGGCGCTTCCGACCCTGCCCACGACATCGAATACGTATTGGCGTCTGGTGGCTGGGGGATCGCCGAACGCGGCAACCGCTGTGGTCGCCGTTGATTTCGACGGGGCCGGGGCTGCCATCACGGCAAACACCAACACGGTTCGCTCGATCCCTTTCGCCTGCACCATCACCAAGGCGGAGCTTCTGGCGGATGCCACCGGCAGCATGGTGGTCGATGTGCAGGTGGATACGTACAGCAACTATCCGCCGTCTGGTGCGGACAGCATTTGCGCCGCAGCCAAGCCGACACTATCGAGCGCGAACAAGGCGAGCGACAGTACGCTGACCGGCTGGACTACGGCCGTTGCTGCGAATTCGGTGATGCGTTTCAACGTTGATAGCTGTTCTGGGATCACTGCCGCGACGCTGTCGCTCACCGTTCTGAAAACCTAGAGGAAACTCGATGACCATCCAGCTTTCTACCGCCGTCAGAAATGGCATGCTCGACGCCATCGAAACGGCGGTCGGCACGGCCGCCGTCGTGAAGATCAAGACCGGAGCACAGCCGGCCAATTGTGCCGCTGCCGATAGCGGCACCGTGCTCGTCAGCTACACGCTCGCATCGGATTGGGCGGCGGCGGCGAGTTCTGGCTCGAAAGCGTTTTCTTCAACTCCGATCTCCGGCACGGCGTCGGCGACAGGTACGGCGGCGCATTATCGCGTTTACGCTTCTGACGGTACGACGTGCCACATGCAGGGTACGGTTGCGACCTCGGGCGGCGATATGACCATCGACAATACGTCGATCACGTCCGGCCAGTCGGTCAACATCACGTCATGGTCGATCACCGGCTCCAACGCCTGATCGGGAGCACCTGTGAGTGCTTGGCCACAGCGCGATAGCCGAAACACCGATTGCTGCCGAGACATGGGGCAGCGTCGGCGCCAGCGCGGCACAGACGCTAGAGACCGTCACGCAATCGGCTGCGGTCGCGGGTGTCGTTGCCATTTCGGCCGCGCAAACGCTTGCGACAGTCGAGCAGAGCGCGAGCGTCGGCGTCACGGTGGCGGCGAGCGCAGCGCAAGCACTCGATACCATCACGCAGAGCGCGAGCGTCGCCGTAGTTTACACCGTCTCTGCGGCACAGACGCTCGATACCGTCACGCAGACGGCGACGGCTGCCGTTACGGTTGCGGGATCGGTGGCGCAGACGCTCGATACCGTCACGCAGGCGGCATCGCTGGTCTCGGCCGGCATCTATGCGGTGCAAACGCTCGACACCGTTACGCAGTCGGCCAACGTCGGCGTGATCGCCGCACTCACTGCGGCGCAGACGCTCGATACGATTACACAAACGGCGGGCACTGTCGTCATCGTGGCGGCAAGTGCGTCGGAAAATCTCGACACCATTGGACAGGCCGCCGCGTTGTTCGGCCCGCGCGCGCTGAGCGCCAGTCAGACGCTCGATGCCATCCTGCAAACCACGACGCTTTCCCGCCGCCGCCCACGGGCGCGCGCCTACATCTACGGGTGATGGATGCCAGTCTATAAAGATCGGATCAAAGACACGTCGACGACGACCGGGACCGGCACACTGACGCTGGCCAACTCGGCACCGACCGGGTTCCGCACGTTCGGCACGGCCTATGGTGCCGACGCGACGGTGTACTACACGATCGATGGGGGATCGGAGTGGGAGGTCGGGATAGGCACCTACACGCACTCCGGCACCACGCTGTCACGCACTACCGTCATTGCATCGAGTAACGCCGGCTCCGCCGTCAACCTGTCGGCCGGCACCAAGACGGTATTCGCGACGGTTTCGAGTCAAGGGTTTGCCGGCAAGCAGACGATATGGGTTCCGGCCGGCGCGATGACGGCGCGGACTACGAACGGCGCTGCGAGCGGGACCACGGAGCTTGCCACCAACGACGTAATGCTGTCGTCACTCGACTTCGATACGACAACGGAAGAAGGGGTTGGATTCTGGGTGGCGATGCCGAAAAACTGGAATGAGAGCACGGTGACGTTCGAGGCGATGTGGACAGCGGCATCCGGGTCTGGCGGTGTCGCGTTCGGGCTTGCAGCCTATGCGTTTTCCAACGACGACGCGATGGACACGGCTGTTTCCGGCCAGCAGATCGTAACCGACACGCTGATCACGGCCAACGACCTGCACATCACCTCGGAGTCGAGCGCGATCACGATCGGTGGCACACCGGCCGAGGGAGATGCAGTGTACTTTGAGATCACGCGGGAGGTCGCCAACGGGTCCGACACACTGGGTGTGGACGCCAAATTGCTCGGCATAAAATTGTACTTCACCACCAACGCAGCGACGGACGACTGACCCATGACACTTTATGCCCGCGTCGTTGACGGACAGATCGTGGAGCGCCGGGAACTTGAGCCCAGCGCAATCCCCGCGCACAAAGCATCGTGGTGGAGGCCAATTGAGGGCGACCCGCCATCCTACGATCAATTCCGGCAATCGCTCTCTGGTCCTTTTGAGACGGTCGAGGAAAGCCGTGTGCTGCGGACATGGACCGTAACCGATATATCGGCTGACGCACTGCGCGAGCGCGTCAAGATGGAGGCACGGCGCCGCATCGTCGCGCGATTTCCAGACTGGAAGCAGTCTAACATGATCGCGCGTTCCGCCGAACTATCGCGCATTCAGTCCGGGTTGATGCGAGATGCCAACGGGGATCTCGTGGCCGCGCGGCCGCCGGCCGAAGCCGAACTCGCCGAGGAGCAGGCCATCAACCTCGCATGGGCGTGGATCAAGGCGGTGCGAGCTGCCTCTGACGCAATCGAGGCCATGTCGCCGATCCCGGCCGACTATGCCGCTGATGCGAGGTGGCCGGCATGAGCCTTGTGTTAACGCATCTGATCGGGTTCGGGGCCAAGCGCCCCAGCGCCAGCGGCTCTGCGTGCGTCTGGGGCACGTCCGGCAACCCGTCCGGGTTCACCGTCACGAACGGTGGGCTCACAACGTCAGGGAGCATATCGTTCTGGGCGTGCGCCACGCCATCGTCGAATATCACGTCCGGCAAATATTACTATGAGTGTCAATGGTCCGCGTTCGGTAGCATCCCACGCATAGGATGGGGCAACACGGGATACGGCTCACGTACATCGTTGGAACTCGGGGACAGCGGCACGGAGGCGGCGGGCTGGCAACCCGTCAGCGGGCAGGTCAAACACTCCGGGGCGTCAACGCCAATCCAAACAGGTGCGACAGGCAACCGGCTGTGTGTAGCGTATGATTACGGCAACGATAAAATCTGGTATCGGACGAATAACGGCAATTGGAACAACTCCGGCAGTGACGACCCTGCCACCAATACGGGCGGTATCTCGCTCAACATTGCGTCCAGCGGCGGCGTCGCCGCGCCG
>CXWK01000855.1_pt1 | contig 54219 bp, 58 predicted proteins | sample 590851 | NCBI WGS metagenome assembly CXWK01 (sample SAMEA3498364, study PRJEB10139) | wastewater metagenome | biome: wastewater treatment plant; material: activated sludge | place: Denmark | collected 2014-08-01 | reverse complement strand
GAGTCGCCTCAGCATCCTGCCCTGTGGAGCCCCGACCTTCCTCGACCGGGTCCCGGCCCGAAGGCCATGCCCGGCCGCGGTCACCCGACCGACTCACCAGCGGGTTCGTGTGGTGCCGCGTGGGCCAGCGCACAAGCCGGGGCGCCATCGAGTATCCGTCTACACGCCGTAGCCGCCGTCGACCGCTAGGTGCTGGCCGGAGATGTAGCCCGCTCGGGTGGAGGCCAGGAAGCATACCGCTTCAGCGATATCGGCTGCATCACCGAAGCGCTTCAGGGGGATGTTGGCGGTAGCCGCTGCGAAGTCGACCTCGGCCAGGTCGCCCGAGGCGGTCAGATCCTGGGCCATGCCGGCGGTGGTCATGCCCGGACCCACGCAGTTGACCCGAATGCCGAACCGGCCCTCCTCGGCGGCCAACCCCCAACACAGTTGCTCGACCGCGCCCTTCCCGGCGGCGGACAAACCATCGCGGACGGGAAAGCGTCGGGTAGCGGCGGTGGTGATCGCCACGATCGAGCCCTTGCTGCGGCGCAGGTGGGGGAGTGCGGGCTGGGCCACGTTGAAGAACCCAGCGATCTCGTCGGTCATCTGCGGTGTGAGGTCGCCTGGGTTGATCCGGCTGAGGTGGCGCTGGGGAATGAGCGGTCCGGCGGCGTGCACCAGGGTGTGCAGGCCATCGGCCGAGACCTCCTCGACAAGTGCTGCAGCGCCCTCGGCATCATCAGCCACTAGCTGGTGGGCCGAGCCCCGGCGGCCGGTCGCCTCGATGGCGGCGACCACCTCGGCGGCCCGATCGGCGTTGTTGCGGTAGGTGATGGCCACGTCGGCGCCGCGCCGGGCCAACATGACGGCCACGGCCGAGCCCAGCCCGCCGGAGCCGCCGGTGACCAGCGCAACGCCGTCCAGCCCGGCGAAGTCCTGAGGTTCGTTTTGGTCCATCGGTCCCTCGCTGCGTTTGTTGCCGGTCAGCCGGCGGGGCGGGCGAACGCCGTGGTGTCGAGGTGCTCCTCGAACCCGGCGACGCCCATCTCCCGGCCGATGCCGGACTGCTTTACCCCGCCGAAGGGTACGTCCGCCCCGTACCAGACACCGCCGTTGATCGACATGGTGCCGGTGCGGATTCGGCGACCCACAGCGACCGCCCGCTGCTCGTCGGCGCCAAACACGGCGCCGGACAGCCCGTAGATGGAGTCGTTGGCGATGCGAACGGCATCGTCGTCGTCCTCGTAGGCAATCGCGACCAGCACCGGTCCGAAGATCTCCTCGGATGCAACCGCCATGTCGGGCGTGACGTCGGCGAGCAGGGTCATCTCGAAGAAGTGGCCATCGGGCAGCGCTGCCGGCCGTCCGCCGCCGCACACCACCCGGGCGCCGGCGGCCTCGGCGCCGCGCACGTACTCGTTGACTCGTTGCCATTGCCGGTCGCTGATCAGCGGGCCCATCATCGTGCCCGGGTCGCCCGGATCGCCCGGGGCCATCGCAGCCATCATCTCGGCGATGGCGGTCACCCCCTCGTCGTAGCGGGAGCGGGGGAGCAGCACCCGGGTGGTGAGCGCACAGCCCTGGCCCGCCACCGTGGCGGTGCCGAACGCTGCGGTGGCTGCGGCCAGGCCGAAGTCGGCGACGTCGTCGAGCACGATCGACGCCGACTTGCCGCCCAGCTCGAGAAACACCTTGGTGACGTTGGTGGATGCGGCCGCCATCACCCGGCGGCCCGTGGCGGTGGAGCCGGTGAAGCTGACCATGTCCACCCGGGGATCGCCGGTGAGCAGCTCGCCGATGGCGGGATCGCTCGAGGTGACGACGTTGAACACGCCGGCCGGGATGTCGGTGTGCTCGGTGACCAACCGGCCCAGGGCCAGGCCGCACCACGGGGTCTCCGGCGCCGGCTTTAACACGACGGTGCAGCCTGCGGCCAGCGCCGGGGCGATCTTGGCCAGGTTGATCTGGTGGGGCACGTTCCACGGCGTGATGGCGGCGACCACCCCGATGGGGTTGCGCTCGGTCCAGCGCTCGGCCGGGCCGCCCAGGGTGTCGGCAACGCCGAGCGGCGTGGTCCACTCGTAGCCCTCGGCCAACTCGGCGTAGTAGGGGAGAAACTCGGTGGGGGCGGTGAGCTGCACTGTGGCGCAGGCCGAGCGGGGTGCACCCACCTCGGCGATCGTCAGCTCGGTGAGCTGGTCGGCGTGGTCGACGAGCGCCTGATGGAGCTGACGGAGGCAGCGCACTCGGAGGTCGACGTCGGTGGCCCAGCCGCTCTCGTCGAAGGCCCGCCGGGCGGCGGACAGCGCCGCCTCCACGTCGGCGGGGGTGGCATCGGCGGCCTCGCCCAGCTGCCCGCCGGTGGTCGGATTCTCCACCGGGTAGGTGGCACCGCCCTCGGCGCTGCGCAGCTCGCCGTCGATCAGCAGCCGCTCCTCGTGCCACATCTCGGTGGTGGGCTCGGTGCTCACAGCCGGGTCACCTGACCGCCGTCGACCGCCACGATCTGGCCGGTCATCCAGGCCGCCTCGTCGGACAGCAGAAACAGCACCGGGCCGACGTGATCGGCGGGGGTGCCCAGGCGCTTGATCGCCAGGCTGCTGACCAACGGGTCCTGAAACTCCACGGGCACCTGCTTGTTCATCGCCGCCGTGTCGGTGGGGCCGGGGGCGACGGCGTTGATGCGGATGTTGCGGTGGCCCAGTTCGTGGGCCAGCGATGCGGTGAGGAAGTTGAGGCCGGCCTTGGCCAGGCCGTAGAAGCCGCTGATGCCCATCCACGCAGCCGTCGAGGACTGGTTGACGATCGACCCGCCCCGGCGTTCGTCCGGGCCCTTCGGCTTGCCCATCGGGCGCATGACCGACCGGGTGCAGTGCAGGGCCCCCATCAGGTTCACCGACATGAACGTGTTGAGGTAGTCGTAATCGACGTTGGTCAGGCCGGCCAGCTCCATGTCGCCGAAGATGGCGGCGTTGTTGATTAGGTGGTCGATGCGGCCGAAGGCCTCCAGCGTGGACTCGGCCATGGCGTCGGTGCTGGCCGGGTCGCCCACGTCGGTGGGCACGAACAGGGTCCGCTCGCCGAGCGAGTCGGCCACCGCCTGGCCGGCGGCCTCGTTGAGCTCGGCGATGACCACGTTGGCGCCTTCTGCGTGCAGGGCCCGGGCGTAGGCCTCGCCGATGCCTCCGCCTGCGCCGGTGACGATGGCTGTGCGGTCGGCGAATCGCTGTCGTTCGGCCATATGGGTGTTCTCCAGAGTTGGGGAAGTGAGCATCCCGCTTGACGGGTGACGGTTGACACTACATGATTGGACACGTGTCCACCACGCCTGTCCAAGAGCTGCCTCGGCGGCGCCTGAGCACCAAGCGCTCGCTCACGGTGGACCGGCTGACCGATGCCGCCGTGGACGAGCTTCACGCCACCGGCTACTCGGGGCTGACCGTTCGTGCGGTTGCCGCCCGGTGCGGGGTGGCCCCGGCCACCGCCTACAACTACTTCTCGTCTAAGGAGCACCTGATCGCCGAGGTGTTCTGGCGGCGCATCAGCGCACAGGACGAGGCGGCGCCGCAGGGCCCGGCTGGGTTGGACACGGCGGCTGGGTTGTACACGGCGGCGGGGCGGGCGACCGAGGTGCTGGCCAACTTTGCCCTGGTCGTCTCCAACGAGACCGAGCTGGCCGCCGCCTGCACCGTGGCGCTGCTGGTGGACAACCCCGAGGTGCACGAGCTGCGCCTGAAGATCGGCCGGTTGTTGCACACGCGGCTGGTCGCCGCCCTCGCAGGGCCGGACGACGGCGCCGCGGCGCCGCCCGCTGCGGTGCGCACCCTGGAGTTCGTCGTGTCCGGCGCGCTGATCGAGGTGGGCACCGGCCACCTGCCCTACGACCAACTTCGCAACCAACTCGCCGAGGCGACCTCCGTGATCCTGGGAGACCTGCAATGACCCTGACCACAACGCCGGTGGTGTACGACCCGTATGCCTACGAGATCCACGAGGACCCGTACCCCACCTACGCCCGGATGCGCTCTGAGGCGCCGGTGTACCGAAACGATGAGCGCAACTTCTGGGCGCTGTCCCGCTACGACGATGTGATGGCAGGGTTTCGCGACTCGGAGCGGTTCTCCAACGCCCACGGTGTGTCGATCGACCCGGCGGCCTCGGGCCCCAACGCCCATCGGACCATGTCCTTCCTGGCGATGGACCCGCCCGAGCACGGCCGCATGCGGGGCCTGGTGTCCCGGGGCTTCACCCCTCGGCGGGTGGCGGCGATGGAGGACGACATCCGCGCCCTCACCGTTTCGCACCTCGACGCCTGCCTGCAGTCGGGCTCGTTCGACTTTGTCGGCGACCTGGCCGCCAAGGTGCCGATGGACGTGATTTCCCAGATGCTCGGCGTGCCCCAGGCCGACCGGGAGCGCTTGCGCCGGGCGTCGGACCTGCTGGTGCATCGCGAGGAGGGCGTCACCGACGTCCCCAAGGCAGGGGTCGAGGCGGCGATCGAGCTGGCGGTGTACTACTCGGAGATGATCGCCGACCGGCGGATCAACCCGGGCGACGATCTGGTGAGTGCGCTGTGTGAGGTGGAGACGGACGGCGATCGCCTCACCGACGACGAGATCACCTCGTTTCTGTTCCTGATGGTGGTCGCCGGCAACGAGACCACCACCAAACTGCTCGCCCACGCCTGGTACTGGGCGTGGGCCAACCCGGACGAGCGGGCCAAGGTGTTCGCCGACCCCGCCCGGATTCCGGACTGGGTGGAGGAGACGCTGCGCTACGACACCTCCAGCCAGATGCTGGCCCGGGTGACCACCACCGACGTCACGCTGCACGGCACGACGATCCCCGCCGGCGACCGGGTGCTGCTGCTGGCCGGATCGGCCAACCGGGACCCCCGGCAGTTTCCCGATCCCGACCGCTTCGACCTGGACCGCGACACCACCGGCATCGCCAGCTTCGGCGTGGGACGCCACTTCTGCATGGGCGCCTCGCTGGCCCGGCTGGAGACCCGGGTGGTCCTCGAGGAGCTGACCAAGCGGATCGGGTCCTACGAGATCGATGCCGAGGACGCCAAGCGGGTGCACTCGGTGAACGTCCGCGGGTTCGCCACCCTCCCCACCACTTTTGAGGTTCGCTAATGCCGAGATTTGCCCCCCATCCCGAGCGGCGGGTCGCCGTCGTCACCGGCGCCTCGTCCGGCATCGGTGCGGCCACCGCCAAGTCGCTGGCCGCCGCCGGTCACCCGGTGGTGCTGGGTGCCCGTCGCACCGAGCGCCTCGACGACCTGGCCGCTGAGATCACCGATGCCGGTGGTGAGGCGGCGGCCGTGGCGCTCGACCTCACCGACGATGCCTCGATCGAGGCGTTTGCCAAAGAGGCCCTGGCGGCCTTCGGTCCGATCGATGTTGTCGTCTCCAACGCCGGCGACGTGTACCCCGCTTCGGCCCTCGGCATCGACCCGGACGACTTCGTACGAGCGGTGCAGATCAACCTGACCGGGGCGCACCGCCTGATTAACCGGCTGGGCCGACCGATGGTGGAGGCCGGTCACGGCGACCTGGTATTTGTCACCTCCGACGTCGTCGTGCGCCAGCGGACCCACATGGCCGGCTACGTGGCGGCCAAGTCCGGACTGGAGGGACTGGCCCGGGCCATGCAGATGGAGCTGGAGGGCACGGGTGTGCGGGCGACGATGGTGCGTCCCGGCCCGTCGAGCACCGAGCAGGGCACCACCTGGAGCGAGGACACGGTGAACGAGGTGATGCCGCACTGGTCGGCGTGGGGGCACCTGCGCCACGCCGGAGCGCTGAGGCCCCAGGAGATCGCCGACGTGATCACGTACGTGGTGGCCGTGCCCAAGGGAACGCACCTGACGCTGGTGGAGATTCAACCCGAGGCGCCCGTGAGCGAGAACCGGAGCTACAAGTGACAAGCCAGAGCACGCTGAACGAGCCGCCCCGGGTGTCGGGTGGCGACGAGCCCAACGGCCACCTGGAGGAGCTGCGGCGCGACCCGATCGGCCTGATGCAGCGGGTGCGCGACGAGTGCGGCGACGTCGGCGAGTTCACGCTGGCCGACAAGCAGGTGGTGCTGCTCAGCGGTGCGGAGGCCAACGAGATCTTCTTCCGGGCCAAGGACGAGGACCTCGACCAGGCCGCCGCCTACCCCTTCATGACGCCGATCTTCGGCGAGGGCGTCGTGTTCGACGCGCCCCCCGAGCGGCGTCGGGAGATGCTGCGCAACCAGGCGCTGCGTGACTCCTACATGCGCGGCCACGCCGAGACGATCCAGCGCGAGGTGGACGAGATGGTCGCCCGCTGGGGCGACCGTGGCGAGATCGACCTGCTCGACTGGTTCGCCGAACTGACGATCTACACGTCGTCGTCGTGCCTGATCGGGCGACGGTTTCGCCAGCAGCTCGACGGCCGATTCGCCGAGCTGTACCACGACCTGGAGCGGGGCACCGACGCCCTGGCCTACGTCGACCCCTACGCCGACATCCCCAGCTTCCGTGCCCGTGACACCGCCCGCGTCGCGCTGGTCGAGCTGGTGCAAGAGATCATGGACGGGCGAACCGCCGGGTCCACTGATGACGACGACCGTTCCGATGGGTCCGCCAAAGGCGGCGACGACTCAGACCTGCTCGACATTCTCATGTCGATCACCGACGACGGTACGCCCCGCTTCTCCGCCGACATGATCACCGGCATGTTCATCTCGATGATGTTCGCCGGGCACCACACCACGTCGGGCACGGCGGCCTGGACGCTGATCGAGCTGCTGCGCCATCCCGGCGAGATGGCCAAGGTGGTGGCCGAACTGGACGAGCTGTACGCCGACGGCACCGAGGTGAGCTTTCAGGCGCTGCGCGAGATGCCGCACCTGGAGGGTGCGATCAAGGAGGCCCTGCGCCTGCATCCGCCGCTGATCCTGCTGCTGCGGGTGTCCAACATCGACCTGGAGGTGGGCGGCTGCCACGTGGCCCCCGGCAAGATGGTGGCGGCCAGCCCGGCGATCTCCAACCGGATCCCCGAGGCGTTCGAGGACCCCGACGAGTTCCGGCCCGGCCGCTACCTGACCGACCCCGGCGCCGACGTGGCCAACCCGTGGAACTGGATCCCCTTCGGCGCCGGACGCCACCGCTGCGTGGGGGCCAACTTCGCCATGATGCAGCTGAAGGCGATCTTCAGCGTGCTATTGAAGGACTGGACCCTCAAGGCAGCCCAGCCCCTCGACTCCTACCGCAACGACCACTCCAAGATGGTGGTGCAGCTGGCCCAGCCGTGCCTGGCCACCTACGAGCGGCGCGACCCCACTACGGCGACAGCGGCGACCGAGCGGTCGGGTGGCAATGTCACGTCGGCTGACGTCGGTGCCGCCGGACCGGTCCAGCGGTCCACCCGCACCGACGGGTGGCGCATCGCGGTCGACCGCGACCTGTGCCAGGGCCACGCCACCTGTCAGGGGGAGGCACCCGAGCTGTTCGAGGTGTCCAAGCGGGGCGAGCTGACCATCCTCGACGAGCGGCCGCCCGACGAGGCTCGCGCCGCCGCCGATGCGGCGGTGAAGTACTGCCCAACCCATGCGCTGTCCATCCAAGAGAACCCAATCGAAGAAGACCCGACCCAGGAGGATCCCCAATGACCGCCTACCCCCGTGCTGAGCTCGACGCGATGGTCGAGCATTGGCTTCAGGCCAACCTGGACGCTGAGGCGTCGGGCGACTGGCGCAGCCTGGCCGACTGCTTCACCGAGGATGCCACCTACGGCTGGAACTTCGGTCCCAAGGAGCACTTCATGGCCGTCGGCCGCGACGAGATCCGCGACATTGCGCTGGGCCAGGAGATGGGCGGCCTCGACGGGTGGCAGTATCCGTACGAGGAGCTGATCATCGACGAGACCAAGGGCCACGTCGTCGGGTTCTGGCGCCAGGTGGCCGACGCCACCCGTCCGGACGGATCGACCTACGAGGTGCCCGGCATTGGCGGCAGCTGGTTCATCTACGGCGGTGACCGGCAGTGGGCCTTCCAGCGCGACTGGTTCGACTACGGCAACGCCGCATCGCTGTTTATGGAGATGATGGGCGACGGCACGCTGTCCGACGGCATGCAGGCCCGCCTGGACCGTTCGCTGAAGCCGGGCCAGCTGCCCGGCCACTACCCGATCCGCGACGTGCCGGTCGGCCTGTGGGACCGACCCTCGTGAGCGACCCGCACCTGGGGTTCATCGGGCTGGGCCAGATCGGCACGCCGATGGCGAAGCGCTGGTGCGACCACCCGGGCGGTCTCACCGTGTTTGACGTCGCGAATGCCGCCACCGCGCCCTTCGCCAAGGCGGGGGCGACGGTCGCCGCATCCCCGGCCGAGGTGGCCGAGCGGGCGACGGTGATCTCGCTGATGGTGCGCGACGACGCCCAGGTGCGCTCGGTGCTGTCCGGACCGGACGGCATCCTGTCGACCGCGTCGGCCGGCACGGTGGTGATCATCCACTCGACGGTCGAGGCCGACACCCCGGCCGAGATCGCCGCCCTGTGCGCACCCCACGGGGTGGCTGTGCTCGACGCGCCGGTCAGTGGGGGAGCGATGGGCGCCCACGAGGGCACCCTGGCGCTGATGGTCGGCGGCGACGCCGAGGCGGTGGCGCTGGCCACCCCGGCGCTGGAACGCCTGGGCACGCTCGTGGCCCACCTGGGCCCGATCGGCGCCGGAACCCGGGCCAAGCTGGCCCGTAACCTGATCACGTTCGCCTCCTACGCAGCGGTCGGCGAGGCCTCACGGCTGGCCGAGGCCGCCGGGGTGGATCTGGCCAAGCTTGGCGAGGTGGTGCGCCACTCCGACCGGGTGACCGGCGGGCCCGGGGCGATTATGCTGCGCGGGACCGCTGCGCCGCTGCCTGCGGACGACGGCCTGCGCCCCATCTTCGAACACGCCCGAGGGCTGGGCGAGAAGGATCTCGCCCTGGCGATCGGGCTCGGTGCCGAGCTGGGCGTCGAAACGCCCGTGGCCGAACAGGCCCTCAACCAACTGGGCACCGCCCTCGGCGTGCCCCACAGCGACACCAGCGATGACGGAGACGACCGATGAGCGACGATGGGCAAGCGAACGCCGACGATCGTCGCCAGCGCGGCCTGGCGATGATGAAGGACGTCTACGGGTGGGACATCCCCCACGTGGAGGGCGCGTTTGTCGAGTCTACGGTCGACCACCTCTTCGCCGACGTGTGGACCGAGGGCACGATGACGATCAAGGAACGGCGCCTGATGCTGATCGGCATGGCGGTCGCCGGTGGCATGGAGGACGTCGCATCGCTCCAGCTGGACGCAGCGGTCCGGCTGGGCGAACTGGACGCCGAGGACCTGCGCAGCATCGTGGTGTTCGTTGCGCATTACGCCGGCTGGCCCCGTGGTGCGAAGCTGAACACCGAGGTGGAGAAGATCATCGCCAAGATGGACGACGCGTGAGCGTTGAGCATCGCAGCGGTCCGACCCCTGGAGCCACGCCATGAGCCTCTCGTACAACACCCGGCAGCAGGGGGTCATCCCCCGCATCATCAGCGTCGATGACCACGTCATCGAGCCGCCCGACGTGTGGACCAGCCGTCTGCCCGCCGCCTACGCCGACCGGGCGCCGCGCATCCACATCGCACCGAAGGGTGAGATGACCCTGGTCGAGGGTGCCTGGGTGGAGACCCCGGGTGACGGCGACGAGATGGCGGCCTGGTGGCACTTCGAGGGCCGTCGCTACCAGATCAAGCGCATGGTTGCTTGTCCGGGCATGCCGCCCGAGGAGGTGACGATGGAGGGGGTCACCTACGACGACATCGCCCCTGGCTGTTACGACCCGGTGGCCCGCCTCGCCGACATGGACCTCAACCATGTGGAGGCCAGCCTGTGCTTCCCCAACTATCCCCGGTTTGCCGGTCAGATGTTCTCCGAGATCGAGGACCGCACGCTGGGGCAACTGTGTATCGAGGCCTACAACGACTTCATGGTCGACGAGTGGGCCGGCGGCAGCGGCGGGCGGCTGATCCCGCTGTGCGTCGTGCCGCTGTGGGACCCCGAGCTGGCGGCAGCTGAGATCCGCCGCAACGCCGCCCGGGGCGTGCGGGCGGTGGCGTTCTCCGAGCTGCCGTCGTGGCTTGGCCTGCCCAGCATCCACACCCGGCACTGGGACCCGTTCTTCCAGGCGTGCAACGAGACGAAGACCGTGCTGTGCATGCACATCGGCTCGGGCACCAAGACGGTGACAACGTCGCCCGACGCACCGACGGTGGTGGCCGCCAACCTGATCGCCTGCAACAGCGTCGCATCGATGATCGACTGGCTGTTCTCCGGCGTGTTCGACCGGTTCCCCGACATTCAGTTGCTGTACGCCGAGAGCCAGATCGGCTGGATCCCGTACTTCGTCGAGCGGGCCGACGACACGTGGCTGACCCACCAGTGGGCCCAGGGCGAGGAGCGCTCCGAGCGGCCGCCGTCGGAGTACTACTCCAAGCACATCTCGGCCTGCTTCTTCAAGGACACGGTGGGCATCGACATGCTCGACCAGATCGGCGAGGACAACGTGCTGTTCGAAACCGACTACCCGCACCAGGACGGCACCTTTCCCAACAGCAAGGCGGTGGCCGAGGAGCTGTTTGGGCACCTGCCCCAGCGGACGATCAACAAGATCGCCCGGGGCAACGCCATCAAGCTGCTCGGCCTGGACTTCGAGCCCTGAGCCTCGCCGGGATGGCTGAGCTGAGGCCAGGTCCGTGGACCGGCCGGTCCCACGGCGAGCTGGCCGAGCTGGTGCGCGAGCTGCTGCTGGCCGGTCACCTGATCGACCGGGCGGGCATGCCCCACGTGATCGCCCTCCTGGGGCGCGAGCCGATGTCCGATGTGGCGATCGGGGAGTGGATGGCTGCCAGCCCGATCTACACCAAGCGCATGCAACGGCTGCTCGGCTTCGAGGGCGACACGGTCGAGACGATCTTCAAGGGCATCCAGCTGGACGTCGGTGCGCCGCCGGAGTTCATGGACTTTCGCTTCGTGGTCGACGACGACCACCACGGCAGCTTCCAGCTGGGCCACTGCGGCGCGCTGATGGACGTCGAGCCGATGGGGGACGACTACGTGCAGACGATGTGTCACGACATCGAGGACCCCACCTTCGATGCCACCGCCATCGCCACCAACCCCAGGGCCCGCATGCGTCCGGTGCACCGTCCGCCCCGGGTGCCCACCGACCGGACCCCGCACTGCGAGTGGACCGTCGTGATCGACGAGGCCAACGACGAGCTGCCCGTCCCACCCGGTGCGGTTGCGCTCGCCGCCAGTCAGGCCGCCAACGTGCCGCTGGCCGTGCCCGACCCGTCGCTGCCCGACGACGACGGTTGGGCCGACTACTCGGCGCCGCTCGACGTCGACCTGGTGATGGAGCGGTTCGCCTCGGCCACCCTGGCGGCGATCGCCGACGAGGTGGCGCTCCAGGGGCAGCTGCTGGCCCGGGCCTTCCTCGTCGAGGTGGCCGAACGGGTCGGCGCCGACGACGTGACCACCATCGGCATCGCCCAGGCGGCCGGCATCGCCGGGCTGACCACCAAGCGGCTGGCCGCGACGCTCGGCGCCCCGGCCACCCTCGCCGGGCTGGCCGACGTGCTCGCGGTCCACCCGCTGTTTCTGCCCCGCAGCTACGTCGACCTCGACCTACGCTGCGCCCAGGCCGGCGACCAGCTGCTTATTCGCTTGCGCCCGTGCCCGGCGCTCGACGAGGCGGACGGGCTGTCCTGGGCGGCGCTGCTTGCCGGGCCCGGCGGCGACGCCATCCTGCGGGCAGCGGTCGTGTGCCTGGTGCCGACCGCCCGGCTGGAGCGGGTCGGCGGCGAGACGGCGGCCTGGCATATCACCGACGACCCCGACGGCGAGCCCGCTGAGCAGCCCGACTCGGTCACCCTCACCGAGTTCTCCACCGGCGCCACCTTCGGGTTTGAGCGCCGCCAGGTGGGCGAGTCGGTGACCCCCGTGGCTTCACCGCACCGTCGGTGATTCCTGAGGTGCTGCCCGGGGGGAGGTGACGGCGAGCGGCCTCCTCGGGCCAGCGTGAGACCGCCCGAGCCCGGGGGCTACCTTTCGGCGATGACGATTGATCGTGGCAACGAGCAGAATGCGCCACCCGCTTCGACGCAGATCGTGCGGGCGGTTCGCGAGGGCGGGGCGGCACCGGCGGCGGCGTGGGCGTTTGCCTTTCTGGTCGTCAGGCTCTTTGCCATCTCCGGGTACAACTGGGACACGGCCTTTCTGGTCAGCACCACGCTGGGCCTGGAGGACGGGCTGAGAATCCTGTTCGGGTCGTTCATGACCGCTCGGCTGGTGGTTGCGCCGCTGCTCGTCACACTCCTGCCGCTGTTAATGGCAGCCTTTCTGTGGTCGCCCAAGGGCCGTCGCCCAACGGTGGTGCTGCTGGCCGGCCTGGCGCTGACCACCCTGACGTCGCTGACCCTGAGCTACCGCGCCTGGTGGTTGCTCCCGGCGACCGCAGCGGTGTTCGGCGTTCTGGTGCTCATCCACCGTCGGCAAGCGGGCGCACCGCTGCGGCGGCTCCTGGCTGCAACCATCGAACGCATCGGCTGGGTGGTCGCCATCGGCGCCCTGGGGGTTGCGTTGGCCACGCAGACACCGTGGGTTCCGCGAGAGCGGATCGAGACCACCAACGGCAGGATCACCGGGTATGTCATGAGCGTCGACCCCGGGTACCTCAACGTGCTCACCGACGATCACAACTTCGTGATCGTCCTCACCAGCGACGTCATCAGCCGCGACTGAATCCAGCTGATCGCGCAGCTCGGCAGCCCGACAACGTCAGAGCGGCAGGGTGTGTTGGAGCAGGCCGGTTCCCTCGGTGCGTTCGGCGAGGATCATCATGAACTCGAGGGCATCGATCCGGACGGTCTCGCCACCGGAGCCCGAGGTGAAGGTGCCTCCGGCGGGGCCGGTCAGCTCGAGGGTGAAGGGTTCGTCGAAGTAGCCCGCCCATTCGGCGACGATGTCGGCGACGATGCGTCCGTCGTGCGTGGCGTCGAGGTCCATCGGGTGGCCGGTCGCTGCGGCGATGTCCATGCGGTGCGCCCATACGTCACGGGTGAATCCCATGTCGAACAGGTACGTCAGCGGCTGACGTCCGACCGGTTCGGGCAGGTTGAGCAGCGGCAGGCGACCGATCGGCTTGGGCAGCTTGTTGCGAGCGATCCGGGCCTTCTCGGAGTTGGTGTCCCACTCAGCGATGAGCTCGTCGGTGCTCACATCCGAGCGCTCCCGAACCTGCACCTCGTTCATGCCGTCCCACCAGTGCTTGGCACCGATCTCCCTCACGATGGGCCGACCGGTGCGGACCTGGCGCACAAACTCGCGCGGTGAGATCTGTCCGGCGGCGCCGCCGACGACGTGGGCGGCCATCGCCCGCACGTCCCACCGTTCGCAGTCGGTGGAGGCGATCCAGTCGTCGGGCCCGAGGCTCCGCAGCTGCTCGCCAAACCTGCGATTCTCGACGGCGGTGATTGCCGTCGCCTCGTCGTGGGTGATCCTCGGGATCCTGGTCACGTCGACGCTGGTCTCGGTCGTCATTTTGGTGCCTTCCTCTAGTTGGACTGCTGTGCTGGGCTCTTCCGTTCGATCTGGGCGAGGTACATCTCGACCGCCTGGCGCGAGAGGCGCACCCAGCGGTCGCCGCCGGGATCGTTGGCAACCTGCTGGTGCGTCAGGCCGGACACGATGGCGGTGAACAGGTCGAGGTCGCCGGGTTCGCCGACCCCGGCAGCGGCGAGGCGTTCCTGGCCGATCGCGTAGAACTCTCTTGCGACGGCGTAGGACTGCTCGGACGGCTCGAAGCCGGGGATGGTGCGCTGGAAGAGCAGCTGGTGGCGAACGGTGTCGGCCGCCGAAAATCGGGTGAGCTCCTCGACGAGATCGACGAGCGCCTCGTGGGGGTCGTCGTGCTCGGGCAGCGCCGAGACCGTCTCGATCAGCTGCCTGTTCCCGTCGGCGAACATGGCGTCGTAGAGGGCGAGCTTGGAATCGAAGTAGGCGTACAGCGACGGCTGACGGAGGCCCACCCGGTCGGCGAGGTCCCGCAGCGAGATGGCGGCGAGGCCGTCGCGCCGCGCGAGCGTCCAGGCTTCGGCGACGATCGTGGCCCGCTTGGCCAGGTGGCGTTCTCGGCGCCGGTCGGTCGGTGGGGCGGGAGTGGTCATGGCGTCTTTCGGGGGGGGTGGGTGGGATGGGGCTTGACGGCGTCAGCCTGCGACGAGCAGGCGCTCGTCGTAGGAGTCGGCCAGCGCGTTCAGAGCGGCGGAGGCGTCGCCGTTGAAGGCCGAGCCGTGCATGGTGGCCAGGGTGGTGGCGCCCAGGTCGGCGAGGCGGCGGATCGTCGGGGCGGTCGCAGGCGTCAGGCAGGTGGCGCCGAACATGTCCTCGGCCACTGCGGCCGCAGCAAGCACGTCGTTGTCGACCAGTGGGTCGGCCTCGCCCAGCTGTGTCATCAGGTCGCCGCAGAAGAGGGTGCCGGTGGTCTCGTCGAAGATCAGGCGGGCCTCCCAGCCGTGGGGCACGTGCGGGGTGTCGATGTGGCGCACCCGGTGGCTGCCGAGCTCGATCACCTGGCCGTCCTCGAGGGGTACCGGCGGCCGGTCGGCCATGTCGTTGAGCGACACCATGCAACCGAGGGCGCCGTGGGTGATCTGGGCGCCGGGCGCAGCGGCGAGGAATTGGTTCATCGAGCCGCACTCGTCGGCCTCGATGTGGCCGAAGGCGATCCAGCGCAGGTCCTCGAGCGGCACCAGCGTGCCGACCGCCTCGGACACCAGTGGAAACAGCTGGCGGTGACCGGTGTGAAACAGCATCGGCTGCTCGTCGCGGATCAGGAACTGGTTGAACGTCATGCCTGTGGGCCCGACGTCGGGGATGTAGGTGGAGAGCCGGAACGTGTCCGGTGCGATCTCGTCGACGGCGGTGTGCATGGTGGGCCCCCTCATTCGATGCGGATCGCCCGTCGACCCGCTACCTATCAACGATAGATAAACGATCGCTGATAGGCAATGGGGAATCGTCACAATTGCAGAATTGTGCGGAGACCGTCGTCGATGTCGTCGAGCAAAACCTGAGGTATCCGGCCCGCATGCGCAGCCAGCAACGACCGATCGATCAGTTCCAGCCCGAGCGGTACGGCTACCGAGTCTTTGGGGAGCCCGGTCGCAACAGCCGGGAGCAAGACGTTGCCAGCGATGCCTGCCCGCCCGACCCTCGAGGTCAGCGGAACGACGTGGGTCTGCCAGACGTCAACGGCCAGGACGTCGACCGATGAGACCACGATGCATGGTCGACGCTTGTCGAGTTCGATCCAGTACACGCCGCCGCGGGCTACCACGGCGCCGACCGCTCCATTCGTTCCATCGCCACCCGCGATTCCTCGTCGGTGGGACGCTCGGGCCCTGCCAGCGCTGCGTCGGCCAGCAACTGTTGGCCGAGGCTCAGCGCACCCTGCGCTGCGGCATGGCGGCGGAGCTGATCTGCGACCCACGTCGAGAACGGCACGTCGAGGCTCTCGATGATCGGGGTCACGTCGTCCGGAAGGCTGATCGTCTTATTGGCCATGTACGTAGTGTACATACGTACATGGCCGGATTTACGTCGACTTCATGAGTCTTCGAGTGGCCAGGCTCGCACCCAGTCGAGGAGCAGCTTCTGCGGCAGCGCATCGGCGTCGACCGGGCCGGCATAGGCGCCCATGAACATGTCGAACACGATCACCTCGGGGTGGTCGTCGAAGGGCCAGGTGGGCTCGTCGCCGTCAGGTCGCTCGTGCACGGCGGTCTGTTCGTCGTCGATGAAGAAGCGGATTTCGCCCTCTGCCCACTCGACGGCGTAGGTGTGCCACTCGGTGACGTCGACCGGGGTGGAGGTCGCCCGTCCCCAGTCGGTCAGCGCCTCGATCGCCGCCGGGGGAGTGGAGTGCAGGTTGGACTCGACGTAACCCATCGATTGGGGATCGCCCTTGTTTGCCGTTGTGCGGGCGAAATGCTCCATCACGTCGATCTCGCCAAAGTCGGGCCACTGGTCGTCGTTGACCAGCCAGAACGCCGGCCAGGTGCCCTCGGCATCGGGCAGCTTCATCCGAGCCTCGAACCGTCCGTACTGGAACGACTCCTTGGTCTGGATCATCGCCGAGGTGTACTCGGCGTCCTTGTACTGCTCCTTGTGAGCCTCGATCACCAGGTTGCCGCCCTCGACGCGCACGTTCTTCTCGCGGTCGGTCTGGCGGGAGTCGTGGCGCTTCTCGATGATCGGCTGCCACACGTCCCAATCGACGGACCCAGAGGTGTCGAACTCGTCGGCGAAGAGCGGCTCGGGCTCGGAGGACGCTGCGTCGGTGGTCGACGATCCGGCGGTGTCGTCGTCGGAGCCCCGATTGTCGGATGCCTGGTCGGTGGCCGTCGTGCCACCGCAGGCCGACACCGACATGAGGAGCGCGGCGGCGATGGCGGTCGACCATGCGCGGCCGGTCGAAGCTCTTCTGACGTTCACGGCAACCTCCGGGGTAAAGGGTTCCTCACGCTAGACGTGTGCGCCTACGGCGACCGGGCCGACTCGTTCGACGCTTTCGCCGCTAGTTAGGCTTCCCTAAAGCCGCGTCACCCTCGTGCACGCGGTCGTTTTTCTAGCATGGAACGAGGTTGACCGTGGAGAGATCGAACCGTCGACGTATGCGGACGGCGCTGGTGGGCGTGGCTGCGATGGCGCTGATCGCCGCCGGGTGTGGTGGCGACGATTCCGGCTCGGCTTCGGGCGACGACTCCGGCGTCACGCTGACGATGTACACCGACCAGCACGCCGAGCTGGTTGAGGGTCTCACCGCCGCCTACACCGCCGAGACCGGCGTGCGCTTCGACATCCAGAACGGTGCCACCGTCGGCCAGATCGAGGCGGAGGGTGCGGCGTCGCGGGCCGACGTGTTCCTGTCGGAGGACCCTGGGCCGATCGCCCAGCTTGGCGCCGCCAACCTGCTCGAACCGGTCGACAAATCGACCCTCGACCAGGTGCGGCCCGGCCTGAGTTCGAGCGACGGCCTGTGGGTGGCCTACGCGGCCCGCAGCCGCGTTCTGTACTACAACCCGGAAAAGATCGACGAGGCCGACCTGCCAAAGACGCTGGCCGACATCGTCGACCCGCAGTACAAGGGCGAGTTTGCCTGGGCGCCGTCCGGCGCCTTCGTCGCCACCACCCAGTACCTGCTGGCCACCGAGGGCGAGGCCAAGACCACCGAGTTCCTCAAAAAGGTGAAGGCCAACGGCGTCAACGAGCAGAAGAACGGCAACGTGCGGGACACGGTCGAGGCGGGCAAGCACGCCATGGGCCTGTCCAACCACTACTACTGGTGGGTGCTGGCCGACGAGTCGGGCGGGCCGGACACGATGACGTCGAAGATCTACCACTTCCCGACCGAGGACCCCGGCAACCTCATCCTCTCCTCGGGCGCAGGCATCCTCAAGGCGAGCGACCAGATCGACGAGGGCCAGGAGTTCCTCGCCTGGCTGACTTCTCCCGAGGGCGGCCAGAAGCTGATCGCCGACGCCGACATCGACGTGTCCGGCGCCCAGTATCCGGTGGCGAAGGGGATGGACAGCTCGATCGCCGGCAGCCTGGACGATATTGAGTCGCCCAGCTTCGACATGGATGAGCTGGCCAACTCCGACCAGGCCCAGAAGCTGCTGAAGCAGTTGGGAATGTCGAGCGGATGACCCTGCGGGGTCCACGGCTTGGGACGACGGCGATCGCGTGCGGCGCGGTCGCTGTCGCCGCGCTGTCGATCGCCCCGGTCGTCTACCTGTTCGTCACCGGCATCTCCTTTGGGGATCTGGCCGACGAGCTCGGCTACGAGGCCACCACGTCGGCGGCGCTGCAGACGGTTCAGCTGGTGCTGGTCGTCACCGTCCTCACCGTCGTGCTCGGCGTGCTGGCGGCGCTCCTGGTGGCGCGTACGTCCATTGCCTTTCCACGAGCCTGGACCGTGCTGTTGGCCCTCCCGTTGGCGGTGCCCGGTTTCGTCAGCTCCTACGCTGTCTTCGCCGCCGAGTTGGTCTATGCGCCCAGCCTGACCTGGGTGACCAGCTTCTTCGGTGCGTCGCTGGTGCTGGCGCTCAGCCTGTACCCCTACGTGTTTCTGCCGTGCGTCGTGGCGCTGCGCACGGTCGATCCCGCCCAAGAGGAGATGGTGGCCAACCTGAGACCTCGCTGGACCAGCCGGTTCTGGCACGTGACGCTGCCCGCGTTGCGGCCGGCGCTGGCAGCCGGCGTTTTGATCGTGGCCCTGCACGTGCTCGCCGAATACGGGGCGATGGTGCAGCTGGGACGCAGCACGCTGACCACCAAGGTGATGGCCGAAATGCTGGACTACGGCGACTACCAGTCCGCCCGCTCGCTGTCGCTGCTGCTCGCCGGTCTGTCGATACTCGTCCTCTTCGGCACCCGGCTGATCTCGCGCTCCGGCACCGCACTGCACGGCGCACGAGGCCTCGACCGCCCACCGGCGCGACTCCAGCTCGGGCGTTGGCACCTGCCCGTCATGGTGGTGGCACTGAGCGTGCCCCTGCTCGCGCTCGGCCCGACGCTGGTGATGACCGCCCGCGGGCTGACCAACACCGGTCGGACGGTGACGACCGACTGGGGGCAGGTCGGCAGCGCCCTGGGGAGCACGGCCGGCTACGCGCTGGCGGCGGCGGCGATCGCCACCGCGGTCGCCTTTCCGGTCAGCTGGTGGGTAGGGCGCCGTCCATCGCTGCGATCGGTGCTCACCGAGCGAGCGGTGTGGGTGGCCCATGCCATCCCCAGCGCCATCCTGGCCCTGGCCCTCGTCTACCTGGCCACCCGCCTAGCGCCATCGCTGTACAAGATGCCGGTCGTGCTCGTCGCCGCCTACGTCATCCTGTTTCTGCCGCTGGCCGTCGGCTACCAGCGGGTGGGCCTGGAGGCGTCCCGGCAGCTCTACGACGACGTCGCCGCCTCGTTGGGGTCCCGCCCGGCAAGGACCTTCGCCCGGGTCACCCTGCCGCTGGCGCTACCCGGGTTCGTCGCCGGGGCGATCCTCGTCGGCCTCGACGCCAGTAAGGAACTGACGACGACGCTGATGCTGATCCCGTTCAACAGCCAGACCCTGTCGACCCAGCTGTGGGCGACGACCAACGGCGAGGCGCTCGACTTCACCGCGGCGGCGCCCTACGCCGCCATGCTCGTGTTGCTCGGCGCGGTGCCGGTGGCTCTGCTCGTCCGCAATGCGCTTCGCAGCGCCGATCCGACCCGGGCCGATTCGGCGCGTGGTGCCCCGGTCCGGGTCGACCCGATCCTGGCCGAAGCGGGGGCGATCACGTGGTCGGTCGACGACGACGTCGATACGATGACCGACCCGTGCTGAGCGTCCGCGACCTGTCCAAGACCTTCCCGGCGCGTCGGGGCGACGCCACCGTCGCCCTCGACCGGGCCAGCCTCGAGGTCGAGTCCGGCAGCTTCGCCACCGTGCTGGGCCCGTCCGGGTCGGGCAAGACCACGCTGCTGCGCTGCATCGCCGGGTTTGAGAACCCCAGCGATGGCGTGATCACCCTGGCCGGTCGTACGCTCAACTCGCCGACGACCGCCCCCGTGCGGCCCCACTCCCGGGGCATCGGCATCGTCCCCCAGGAAGGTGCGCTGTTCCCGCACCTCAGCGTCGCCCGCAACATCGCCTTCGGGCTGACCGGCACGTCCCGCTCGGCCCGTCGCGATCGGGTCGACGAGCTGCTCGACCTCATCGGCCTGACCGGGTTGGGCGACCGCAAGCCACACCAGCTGTCCGGTGGTCAGCAGCAGCGGGTGGCGCTGGCCCGGGCGCTCGCCCCCGAGCCCAAGCTGATCCTGCTCGACGAACCGTTCTCGGCCCTCGACGCCAAGCTGCGCGTCGAGCTGCGCGAGGAGGTCCATCACCTGCTGCGGCGTGTCGGTGCCACCGCCATGTTGGTCACCCACGACCAGTCCGAGGCGCTGGCGATGGCCGACCACCTGATCGTGATCCGCGACGGTCGCATCGTGGCCGCCGACGACCCGCGCGACGTCTACGACCGCCCGCCCGACCTGGACACCGGCCGGTTTCTCGGCGACGCCACCGTGCTTCCCGGCCAAGCCCTGAACACGCCGACGGGTGCCGAGGTGGACTGCGCGCTCGGTCGCCTGAGCGTCGACGCCTGGCACGGCGCCGAAGGCCCCTGCCAGGTGCTGATCCGGCCGGAGGAACTCAGCGTCGAACAGACGGCGGCGCCTGACGAACCCGGCGCGATCGGGGTGGTCGAGGCGCTGTCCTACCACGGGGCCGACCTGCGGCTGCACGTCGCGCTGGACGAACTGCCGGTCAACCTGACCGTGCGGGTCCCCGGCCGCTGCCGCTATGCAGCAGGGGATCGGGTGCGCATCACGACGGCGCACCCGGTATGCACGTTTCCCGCCGAGGCAAGCTGACCCGGGATGGAGCTGTCGCTGCTGGCGATCACAGCGATGTCGCTGCTGGGGGTCTTCGCCGGGTGGCTCGGCTCGATCGTTGGGATCGGCGGCGGGCTGATCATCGTGCCGGTGCTCGTGTTGGGGTTTGGCTTCGACATCCGGGTGGCGGTCGCCACCTCGCTGGTCGCGGTCGTGGCCACCTCCACCGCTGCGGGCAGCAGTTATGTGGGGCGGGGCCTGGCCAACATGCGCCTGGGGATGACCCTCGAGGTGGCGACGACGATCGGCGGGATCATGGGTGGCCTGATCGCAGTGCTCGTCTCACCGTCGCTGCTCTCCGGACTGTTCGCCGTGTTGATGCTGGCGACGGCGCTGACCGTAGTGCGGGGCGGACGCAAGCCGGAGCGCGTTGACGCGGAAGCGAGCGATTCCGAACCGGATGCCGAGCCGATCGGGTGGGAGGAACCGGGCACGCTCGCCGGTGCCTACTACGACGAACATCGTGGTGAGCTGGTGCGCTACGGGGCGAACCGCCTGGCGCTCGGCGCCGCCGCCTCGCTGGTGGCGGGCACCGTGTCGGGCATGCTCGGCGTGGGTGGCGGGTTCATGAAGGTGCCGGCGATGACCGAGGGCATGGGTGTGCCGATCAAGGTGGCGGCCGCCACGTCCAACTTCATGATCGGTGTCACCGCGGTAGCCAGCCTGTTCATCTACTTCGCCCGGGGCTACGTCGAGCCCTACGCAGCGGCGCCGGTGGCGCTGGGCGTCGTGGGCGGCGCACTGATCGGGGCGGCGACCTCGTCGAGGGTGTCGCCGACGGTGCTGCGGAGGCTGTTGGTTGCGGTGCTGGTGTTGGTGTCAGTGCAGATGGCGTTGAAGGCATTTGGGGTGGACGTTGGCCGCTGACCCGCTGTCGATGTCGGCCGCCTCCCAGGAGGTGATCCACCGCGATCAGCGGGCGGTGCAGCTGCTGTTGCGCGTGGGGCTGGGCCTTGCGGTGGCGCTGATGGCCATCGGCCTGGGGTTGAAGGTGGCGTCCGGGTCGCACCGGTCGTCGGGCATCGAGCTGTTTGCGCTGACCTCGGGGTCGACCGCCGACCTGGTGATGGCCCTTGGGGTGCTCGTGCTCGCGGCGACGCCGCTGTTTCGGGTTCTCGCCCTGGTCGTGCTGTGGACCCGCGAGCGCGACTGGCGCTTCGTCGTCGTGGCACTGCTGGTCGTCGTCACCCTCAGCATGGCCATCGTCCTCGGCCACGGTTAGCCGCCGGGGTTCGGCCGGCGGTTAGGCGCGCTTTCGGTTCCGCCGCTGCAACAGCAACATGATCAGCGCGCCGACTACGGCGGTGACGATCAGCACGACGATCAGCGGAGCCTTGACGGTCACAAAGAAGATGTCCACCGAGACCTTCTCAGTGTTGGGCACGATGAACCACACCAACAGAATGAGAAGGACCGCCGGGGGGCCGTACTGCTTGAGCAGCGCCATCCCGTCCGACTTGGGCTTCCCTGCGGTACCCGGTCCGGGTTGATTGGTGCTCATCGAATGCCTCCTGGTGCGCCACGATGGGGCCGACGCAGACGGTAGCCGCGGGAGGCTGCGCAGGTGCGACCATCTGAGGCATGAGACGACCAGGAATGACGGTGACGGGGGCGCACGCGGTGATCACCGGTGGATCGAGCGGCATCGGCGAGGCAACGGCGCTGGAACTGGCCCGCCGGGGCGCCCGCGTCACGCTGCTCGCCAGGGATCCCGACCGACTTCGGGCTGCCGCCGACCGGATCGAGGCGGCGCTGGGCGGCGCCGCCTCGGTCGGCCCCGTCTCGGTAGGCACTGTGTCGGTCGATGTTGCCGACCGGGAAGCGGTCGTCGACGGATTTGGGGGAATCGTCGCCGAGCGGGGAGAGGTCGATGTGCTGGTCACGTCGGCGGGCATCACCCGGCCCGGCCGGTTCACCGAGCTGAGCGACGAGGTGTTCACCTCGATGATCGACGTCGACTACTACGGCACCCTGTGGCCGATCCGGGCGGTGGTGCCGTCGATGATCCGGCGGGGGAGCGGGTCGATCGTTGCGGTCTCCTCGGCGGCCGCGATCGTCGGCATCTACGGCTACTCGGCTTACGGCGCCGCCAAGTTTGCCGTGCGCGGGTTGACCGAATCGCTGCGCACCGAGTTGGCACCCCACGGGGTGAACGTTGCCTGCGCCTACCCGGCCGACGTCGACACCCCGATGCTCGCCGAGGAGGAACAGTTCAAGCCGGCCGAGACGGCGGCGATCGCCGGATCGATCCAACCGGTGCCGCCCGAACGGGTGGCGGCCGCCATCGTCGCCGGTATCGAGCGAGGTCGCCCCGAGATCTATGCCGATGCTCAAAGCCGCGCGCTGGCCAGGACCGTCGCAACCGTTCCGGGAGTGTTTCGTGCGGTCTTCGATCGCCGGGTTCGTTCGGTCGGCCCGCACGTTGGGTAGGCGCCGTCCGCTCGGGGGAGTTCAATCAACAATCATTGTTGGGCAGCATGCTTGGCTGTTCAGCAATGCAGTGTTAACTTGCCAACAATGAGGTCGCCGGAAGCAATGACGACGCTGTTTCGCAGCAAGGGGCGCAAGGTCACCCCGCAACGCCAGCGCATCTTCCACGTCCTGCACGGCAACGAACGTCATCCGACAGCGGAGGGCGTCTACGCCGACATCATCGATGACATGCCCACGGTGTCCTTGCGCACCGTGTACCAAACACTGGCGGAGCTGACCGAGCTGGGGGAGATCAACAAGATCGACCTGGGCACCGGGTCGGCTCGTTTCGATCCCAACGTCGAGGCCCACCATCACCTGGTGTGCGACGACTGCGGTGCCATTCGGGACGTCACTGCCAACACAACCGAGATTCGTGTACCAGCCCGTCAGCGGGGTGGCTTTCGGGTCGAGGAAACCGAGGTGGTCTTTCGAGGCCGGTGCCGCGACTGCCTCGCCACACAACGCACCGGAGAGTGAGGGACCAGCTATGGCAGAACTCAAGGGATCACAGACCGAATCCAACCTGAAGGAGGCGTTCGCCGGGGAATCCCAGGCCAACCGCCGCTACCTGTACTTCGCCCAGAAGGCCGACATCGAGGGCTACCCCGACGTCGCCGCTCTGTTCCGCTCGGTTGCCGAAGGTGAGACCGGTCACGCGTTCGGTCACTTCGACTTCCTCGCCGAGACCGGCGACCCCGCCACCGGCGAGCCGGTCGGCAGCACCGAGGACAACCTGCGCTCGGCGATCGCCGGCGAGACCTATGAGTACACCGAGATGTACCCCGGCTTCGCCAAAACCGCCCGCGACGAGGGCTTCGAAGAGGTTGCCGAGTGGCTCGAGACCTTGGCACGCGCCGAGAAGAGCCACGCCGGCCGCTTTGGCAAGGGCCTCGAGAACGTCAGCTGACGTTTGGGGCCTCGCCCCTCACAACCGGGACGCCGCACGGGTCCCTCTCGAACACATGATTCACGCGGACCGCGATCGACTCAGTCGGTCGCGGTCTGGTGTTTCACGGTCGGTTCTGCCTTCCCTCCCATTCGACCAAAGCCAACCCACTCCAACACCAACTCCCGATAGGAGCATCACATGAGCAGGTCCCTCTCATTGGACGACATCGTCGACAACGCCGCCTACGAGGACGAGCGCGACGAGTTCCGCACCAGGATCATCGCCCTCAAGAAGCTGCGGCGCGTTGGTGTCGGCGAGTTCATCACGCTGATGTTTGAAAACCGCGACACGATGCGCTTTCAGATCCAGGAAATGGCCCGGGTGGAGCGCATGGAGACCGACGCGCAGATCATCGAGGAACTGGAGACCTATAACCCGCTCATCCCCCAGCCGGGCAACCTGTCGGCCACCCTGTTCGTCGAGTTGACCAACGATGAGGACCTGCGCACCTGGCTGCCCAAGCTGGTCGGCATCGAGCGCTCGATCGAGCTGCGCCTGTCCGACGGGTCGGTCATCGTCGACACGCCCGAGGCCGAACACGAGGCCCAGCTGACCCGCGAGGAGATCACCGCCTCGGTCCACTACATCGGCTTCGAGCTGACCCCCGCCCAGGTCGAGACGTTTGCCTCCGGCCCGGTGGAGTTGGCGGTCAACCACCCCGAGTACCAGGCGTCGGTGAACCTGGGCGAGGGCACCGCGGCTGAGCTGATCGCCGACCTGCGGCAGGACTGAGCGGCCGGCACCGCCGGTCCGGGGCGGTCCGGTTGGGGCAGAACCCAGGGTGGGCCCCGAGTGTCTGGTGCGTTTCTGTCATCAAATTGCCGACCGGTCGACCTTATTTCGTAAGAAATTTTGAGCTGGTCGTTACGGGACCGTAATGTTCTGACCATGCAGAGTTGGCAACGCAGCGCCTCGTGTGCAGGCCTCGAATCGAGCATCTTCTACCCTCCCTCCGACGAGGAAGCGGGACGGGCCAAGGCGGTGTGCGCGGAGTGCCCGGTGCGTCAGGACTGCCTTGAGTTCGCCATCACCGTCCGCGAGAAAGAGGGCGTGTGGGGCGGTGCCACCGCTGTGGAACGTCAGCGCTTGGTGCGCCGCAGGCGGCGCGAGCGCCGTGCGGCCCTCGCCTCAACAGGCTGAGCCCTGCGCTACCGGGGAAGCCCGCCTCAGCCGGTCGAGTCCACCTGGGGGCGATCCCCGGCTGCCCCGGTCTCGACCACCGCCGTCGCACGATCCCGGGCCTGCAGTTCCCGGCACAGCTGGACCGTGATGCGCCCAGTGATCGGCGGCAGCACAAACAGCAGGATCCGCAGGCTCCAGATCACGGCGTTGACCGACAGGCCAAAGGTGATCGAGATCACGTCGGAGCTTCCGGCGACCAGCAGGACGCCGAGGAAGGTCAGCCCGCCCACGCCGATCCCGGTGCGGCGGGGATTGTCGCGGGGCCGCTCGAGCACGTGGTGCGCCTCGCCGTCGCCGAACTTGCGGGCCTCGATCCACGGCCACAGGTAGATCAGCGTGAACACCGCCCCGATCAGCAGCACGCCAGGGAAGAACACGTTGGCCACGGTGAAGCCGCCGAGGCGGATCTCCCAGTTGGGGAACAGCCTGAGCGCCCCGTCCGGCCAGCCCATGTACCAGTCGGGCTGGGAGGCCGACGACACGTTGGCCACCCGGAAGGGCCCGTAGTTCCAGATGGCGTTGATCTGTGCGACGCCGCCCAGCAGTGCGAGGAGGGCGGCGGTGAGGAAGAACAGCCCGACCGCCTTGGCGGCGTAGGTGGGCCAGAGGCGCTGGCCGACCACGTTGTCCTCGCGCTCCCGCTTGCCCGGGAAGTGGGTGTGCTTGGACCGGATCAGTAACGCCAGGTGCACGCCGATCAGGCCGGCGAGCAGGGCCGGTATCAACAGCACGTGGGCGACGAACAGGCGCTGGAGGGTGTCGGGTCCCGGGTAGGGGCCCCCGAACGCCAGCGACGACAGCCAGGTGCCGCCGACCGGGATGGAGAGGATCATCGAGTTGGCGATGCGCAGCCCGACCGCCGACAGCTGGTCGTCGAGCAGCGAATAGCCGGCGAAACCGTTGACCATGCCCAGCAGCAGCATGGTGACGCCGACCACCCAGTTGATCTCCCGGGGCTTGCGAAATGCGCCGGTGAAGAAGATACGGGCCATGTGTACGACGATCGCCGCCACGAAGATCAGCGCCGCCCAGTGATGGATCTGGCGCATCACCAGGCCGGCACGCACGTCGAAGCTGAGCGAGATCGCCGACCTGTACGCCGCCGACATCTCGACGCCCTGCAGCTTCTCGAAGCTGCCGTTGTACACGACGCTCTGAAACGACGGCTCGTAGAAGAACGACAGCCACGTGCCGGTGAGCAACAGCACGACGAAGCTGTACAGCGCCACCTCGCCGAACAGGAACGACCAGTGGTCGGGGAACACCTTGTCAAGCAGCTTTTTGGTGTACTTCGCCCCGCCGAGCCGCTCGTCGAACCAGGTGAGCAGCCGCACGGTGAGCACGGGCTTTGGGGCGCTCACGAGTCGCGGTCCTGGGTCCAGAAGCCGGGCCCGACCGGCCGTTCAAAGTCGCCCTCGGCCACGAGATATCCCTCGTCGTCCATGCCGATCGGCAGCTGGGGCAGGTCCCGGGGGGCCGGGCCGAAGATCACTTTGCAGCCCTTGGTGACATCGAACGTGCTCTGGTGGCATGGGCAGAACAACAAGCCCTGGTTGGACTCGTACAGGCCGACCGGGCAACCAGCGTGGGTGCAGATCTTGGAGAACGCCACCAGGGTGCCCAGCCCGTAGCCCTCCCGACTGGTCTGGGGGCCGAGCTGTTCGGCGGTCAGGCGGATCAACAGGGTGGGCGAGTTGGCATCGTCGAGGTGGCCCTCGGGCATGACGGTCAGCACACCGGACGTGGCGATGTCGCCGGGCTTCACCGGCTGGCCCTCGGGAGTGACCAGCCGCACGCCCTTGGCCATCGGAGTGGTGGTCAGCCCCTGACCCGGACGCGGGCCCAGCGACCGCAAGGGAAACAGCACGGCGACGCCGAACGCAGCGGCCACCCCGCCGAGCATGCGCACCAGGATCTTGCGTCGGCCCACGTCCTCCTCGGCGAGCTCCAGGTCGTCCTCCAGGGCTTCGAGCTCCTCGGGCGGTGAGGCGAGCGGCTCGCGGTACTCCTCGACCTCCTCGGCGGGCAGAAAGCGGTGCGCCCACGACACCAGGCCGATGCCGATGCCGGCCAGCGCCAGCGCCAAAAAGATCCCCTCCGCCTGCGGTTGCCCCCCGATGGCGTACACCCAGGCCAGCGCAATCGAGGCGACGATCGCCATCGAGAAGGCCATGACCGGCACCGTGACCCGGCCTCCGATGATCAGGTGGGCGTCCTCGGCCCGGGGAACGAGCGTCGGATCGACCGCCTCGTCGCCATCGACCGCCGCGTCGCCGTCGGTGGGCATGTCGCCGTTGGCGGTGCTGCCCGTGGAGCTGTGGTCCGGGTGATCGCTCACTGCTCGCCCCGATCATCGCCGGACTTGGCGTGCCTTGGTTTACGGGTAATCCAGCGCATGGCGCCGAACAGCACGGTGGTCAGCGCCACCCAGGCGACGAACCCCTCGGGCACCGGCCCGACCGCTCCCAGATCGAAGCCGCCCCGGCCCTCGCGGTCGTTCAGCGTGAGGGCATAGGCGGCGATGTTGTCGGCCTCCGAGCGGGAGAGGGTGTCGGGGCCGAACACGGGCATCTGCCCGGGGCCGGTGCGCATCGCCTCGACCAGTTCGGTCGCCGATGCGTCCCACAGCGTCGGAGCGGCCCGGCCCTGGCTGAGCGCACCGCCCGAACCAGCGGCGTTGTGGCAGGCCGCACAGTTGGCCCGGAACAACTCGCCGCCCAGGGCCAGGTCCGGGTTGCTGACGTCGACCTCGGGGATCGCCGGCCCGGGGCCGCCGGGACCGACGAGCGTGCCGACGTAGGCGACCAGCGCCTCGATCTCGTCGTCGGGATAGGCGGTGGGCTTGCGAACCGCCTGGGCGTTCGGGCTGGCGAGGGGCATGCGGCCCGTGCGGATCTGGAAGTCGGCCGACGCCTCACCGACCCCGTACAGGCTTGGCGCCTTCACCCCGCCCTCGAGCGTGCGCCCCTTGGCGTCAACCCCGTGGCAGGTGGCGCAGCCGGTGACGAACAGGTCGCGGCCGGCCTTCACCAGCGCATCGTCGGCAGTCCCTGCCGTCGGAAGGGCTGAGGCAGGGAGTGGGGCATTCGGCGGTGCGACGGCACCGACCCCGCCGGTCAGCGCGAACACCGCCGCCACCATCGTTGCCCCGAGCGCGAGCTGGGCCCAGACACGCCGTGGCACCGTCGTCAGCCGATCACGTAGACGGTGAGAAAGACGGCCACCCACACCACGTCGACGAAGTGCCAGTACCAGTCGGTGGCCAGGCGAAAGCCGGGCGTGTCGGTTTCGGTGCGGAGCGCCGTCAGGTAGAACACCAGCAGTCCCAGGCCCAACACGACGTGCAGGCCGTGGAAGCCGGTGAGCAGGTAGTAGATGCTGCCGTACGCGCCGCCGCTGTCCATCGTGAAGCCGTTGCCCAGGTACTCGACGGTCTGGTTGGCCATGAAGGCAATGCCGAGGGCCAGCGTGAGTCCGCCCCAGCCGATGGCCGCCCTCATCTGGCGACGCTCGGCGGCGCGGTGGCTGAGGATCATCGTGCCCGACGATGCAACGAGCAACACCGTGAAGATGGCGGTACGCCACACCTCCAGCCCGATTCCGGCCGGCGGCCACGGGTCGTTGGCGGAGCGAAGGGTGAACCAGGCGGCGAAGAGGCCGGAGAAGAACATCACCTCCGAGCCCAGCCACACGGCCATGCCCACGGCAGCCGGGGTGGGTCGGCGAATGGTCGGTTTAACGCCGATGTCAGCCGATGCCGTTGTGAAGTCCGGGGCGAGATCCGCCATGGCAAGCAACATAGTGCGATGCTGAATCGGCGTCGATGAAAATCAAATTCAAATGTGTCGAATCGGTCAGATTTTGCCGTCGCTTGTGGTTCAATGGCAGCAATGCGGTACTGGTGCGGTTCGATCTCCGGCTCCGGTGGCTTCGGCTGGCTGCCCGCGCTGGCGGTGATTGCTGCCGCCGCGTGGTATGGCGCCTCGGCGCTGTTGCTGCATCGGCGGGGTGGCTCCTGGCCGTTGGGCAGGGCGATCTGGGCGGGTATTGGCGTTGCGGTTGCCGTTGCGGTCACCCAGGGACCGGTCGAAGGCCTGGCGATGCAGCGCTTCAGCTTTCATTCCGTTCAGCACGTGGCGCTGGGCATGTTCGTCCCGCTGTGCATCGTTGCCGCCGCGCCGCTCACGCTGGCCCTGCGGACGTCCAAGCCATCGACCCGGCGCCGCCTGCGCAACATATCCGGATCGGCGCCGGTGCGGATCGTGTCGCACCCGGCGGTGACGCTGCCGATCTACCTGGCGACGATGGTCGCCGTGTTCTTTACCCCGGTGTTCCCGGCGATGATGAACTCCCACGTCGCCCACCAGGCGTTCAACGCCCATCTGTTGGTGGCGGGCACGATGTTCGCCTGGCCGCTGGTTGGCGCCGACCCCAGCCCGCATCGCATCGCCTACCCGGCCCGCATGGGCCTGGTGTTCCTGTCGTTGCCGCTGCACAGCGTCGGCATCATGGCGCTGCTGAGCGCCAGCACGCTGGTGGGCGGGGCGGCGGCCCAGCGCGCCGCCGGGATCGGTGGGTTCGATGCGCTGGCCGACCAGCGGATGGGCGCCAGCCTGATGTGGGTGCTGGGCGAGGTGGTCGGCATCACCGCCGTCGGCCTGGCCGCCCGGCGATGGTTCGTCGCCGATCGTTCGGCCACCCGTGCCCGACTTCGACGCGGCCCGTTCGGCTCGGCGTCGGCGAACGAGGGCCGCATCCCAGCGCTGCGCGGCGGAGCGGCGACGTGAGCTCGCCGCGACCGGCCGTTCGGCGATGGCGGCGAGTCGTCCCGGTCGGCGCGCTGGCGTTCGGTGTCGCCGCGCTCGCTGCCGGGTGTGGCAACGCCGGCATGCCCGAACCGGTCAGCACCCAGGGCGATTCGACCCTCACGCTGTGGTGGGTGTTCATCGTCGCCGCCGCCATCATTGGCGGGCTGACGATGTTCCTCATCCTGTTCGCGTCCCTCAAGTTTCGTCGCCGGTCCGACGAGTTGCCCTCCCAGCAGCAATACCACGTGCCGCTCGAGGTGATCTACACCGCCATCCCGGTGCTGGTGGTCATCGGGCTGTTCGCCGTCTCCGTCGTGACCCAGGTGGACGTCAACGCATTGAGCGACGACCCCGACGTCGTCGTCGACGTCATCGGCTACCAGTGGCAGTGGGAGTTTCGCTACCCGGAGGAGGGCGCCCGCTCCACCGCCGCCGGCCAGGATCCAGCGGTCCTGGTGTTGCCGGTCGACTCGACGGTTCGCTTCAACCTCACCACCCGCGACGTCAACCACTCGTTCTGGCTGCCCGAGCTGTTGGAGAAGCGCGACCTGATCCAGCGGGTCGACAACTCCATCGAGGTCAACCTCAACCGGAAGGGCGAGTTCAAGGGACGTTGCGCCGAGTTCTGTGGGCTCGATCACTGGCGCATGTCGTTCGTCATGAAGGTGGTGTCCCGGGACGACTACGAGGCCTGGATCGCCCAACACCAGGTGGACGATCCTGCGCTCAGCGACGGATCGAACGGCGGATCGACCAACAGCGAACAGGGTGGCTGACATGACACTGCTCGAAGATGCGATCGTCCCGCCGCCCGAACCGCCCTCGCAGGTGGCCCGCTCTGGCGAGCGGCCGCAACCTCAGCCGTCGGGGTGGCTGAAGTGGCTGACGTCGACCGATCACAAGGTGATCGGCCTCAGCTACATCGTCACCTCGTTTGCGTTCTTCCTTATCGCCGGCCTGCTCGCCGGCGTCATGCGCGGCCAGTTGGCCCAGCCGGAGCTCACGCTGGTGTCCAACGACGCGTACAACCAGATCTTCACCATGCACGGCAGCCTGATGCTGTTCCTTTTCATCGGACCGTTTGCCTTTGGTCTGGCCAACTACATGGTGCCTCTGCAGATCGGCGCCGACGACATGGCCTTTCCGCGACTCAACCTGTTCAGCTACTGGCTGTTTCTCGGCGGCGGCCTGACGATGATGTCGGGCTTTCTTACCGCCGGCGGCGCAGCGGCGTTCGGCTGGTTCGGCTACACCCCGCTGAGCAGCGGCATCTACTCGCCGGGACTTGGCGGTGACGTCTGGCTGGCCGGGGTGGCGCTGGTCGGCTTCTCCGGCATTCTGACCGCGGTCAACGTGCTCGCCACCGTGATCGCCATGCGACATCCGGACATGGGCATGTTTCAAATGCCGATCTTCACCTGGAACATGGTGGTCACCAGCGTGGCGGTGCTGTTGGCCTTCCCGGTGCTGACCGCAGCGGTGGTCATGCTGTTCGCCGAGCGCCACTTCGGTGCCCACGTGTTCGACCCAACCGCAGGAGGAGTGCCGCTGTTGTGGCAGCACCTGTTCTGGTTCTTCGGCCACCCCGAGGTCTACATCGTGGTCCTGCCGTACTTCGGCGTGATCACCGAGACGATTCCGGTGTTCTCCCGACGACCCTTGTTCGGGTACATCGGGTTGGTGTTCGCCACGCTGGCGATCGCCGGGTTGTCGGTCGGCGTGTGGGCGCACCACATGTTTGCCACCGGGGCGGTGCTGCTGCCGTTCTTCAGCGCGGTCAGCCTGCTGATCGCCGTGCCCACCGGCGTGAAGATGTTCAACTGGATCGGCACGATGTGGGGCGGGCAGATCAGCTTCAAGACGCCCATGCTGTTTTCCGTCGGGTTTCTGGTGTCGTTTCTGATGGGTGGCGTCACCGGCGTGATGCTGGCCTCGCCGGCGATCGACTTCCACGTCACCGACAGCTACTTCGTCGTCGCCCACTTCCACTACGTGCTGATCGGCGGGTCGGTGTTCGGGGTGTTCGCCGCCATCTACTACTGGTTTCCCAAGTGGACCGGCCGGATGCTCAGCGAGACACTGGGCAAGTGGCACTTCTGGCTGTTCTTCATCGGCTTCCACATGACCTTCCTGGTCCAGCACATGCTCGGCCTGGCCGGCATGCCCCGGCGGGTGGCCAGCTACGAGGCAACCGACGGGTTTACGACGCTGAACGTCATCTCATCGGTGGGCTATCTCTTTCAATTCGCGTCGATCAGCTTTTTGCTGTGGAACGTCTGGCGGTCCTGGCGCCACGGCGACGTCGCCGGCGACGACCCGTGGGAGGGCTACACGCTGGAGTGGGCGACCACGTCGCCGCCCCCGCCGCACAACTTCGACGGACCACTTCCGCCGATCACCAGCGAGCGGCCCGTGTTCGACCAGCGCCATCGCGAGCTGGCCAAGGCGGCCGAGCACCGGTCGGTCATCCCCGGCGCCCTCGGGGCGGTCGGCCTGGTCGACGACGTCGAGGCGCCCGGCGATGCGACCAGCGGGGACGGAACATGAGCGAGGCTCGCGCCGACCGTGTGGTGCCATTCGAGTTCCGGACGTTTGCCGGCATCAGCGCCTTCTTCGTGGTGCTCGGCACGATCTACGTGTTCACGTCCTTCGAACCCGCCGGAACCACGATGCTGTTTTCGTGTGCCGGGCTGGGCGCGCTGGGCATGTGGGTGTCTCGGCGCAACCGCCCTGGCGACGTCGAGGTCGACGCCAAGACGGTTGCCGAACCCAGCCACGCGGTGGAGTCGTCGCTGTGGCCGTTGACCCTCGGCCTGGGGCTTTTGCTGGTCGCCAACGGGTTTGTTCTCGGCCTGTGGCTGCTGGTGCCCGGTGCTGCGCTCGTGCTGCGCGGCCTGGTCGGCGTGTTCACGGAGCGTCCCTCACCGACCCGCTAAGCAGAACCTACGCGGAGATCACGCCATCGCCAGCCGGCGCCGTCGATCAGCAGCTCGGGGTCGCCGGTCCACAACGTCGCATCGAGCGACAGGGCGGTAGCCGCCACAAAGACATCCGCGTAGGCCATGGGATGGTCGGCTTTGATCCGCCCCGCCTGTAGCACCAGTTCGCCGTTGGGTACCCGGCAGTGTCCTGGCCGTGCACGATGATGTCGGTCAGCGGGTCCAACGGGCTGCTCATCGGCGTCCGCTTCATTGAAGACGCCGTCGCCCGGATCTGCGCGATCAGCTCGGACGCGGCAACGTCGGCGGCCAGGTGCACCGCCTGCTCGCGCTCCATCCGGTCGAAGTCCCCTCGCGCTCTGCTCGCCCCGCGGATCATGTCCCACAGCCCGGTGGTGGTGGAGGTGGACAGGTGGGCGACGACCTGGTGCGCGGTCCAGGCCTCGCACCACGACTGCGCGCTCCACGCGGCCTCATCGAGCCCGTCCAGGTAGTCGCACAGCGCTAAGCGCTCGGCCGTGGTGGCGTTGGGCCTTCTGGGTTGGATAGTGACCAACAGGTGACCTCAACCCTCCCCAGAGATGGTGCCGGGCGGCCTGCGGGACCGGTGCCGGCCGGGAGTACGGTCGCGATCCATGAGCCTCTTCTGCAGCGGACGACCTCTCGCTGCGGTGGCGGCCATGATGCTGGTCGCAGCGGGATGTGGTGGTGGCGGCGACGACTCGGCCGCCAACGGCGATTCCAATCCGGCTGCGGCAACCGCATCGACCGCCTCATCGACGAGCACTTCGGCCGATCCCCAGGACGAGGGCACTCGATCCGCGGGCTGTGAGTCGCCACGGCCTAAACCCGGCGAGTCGACCGTGACGATCACCAGCGGGGGAGAGGAGCGCACCTACCTCCGCCTTGTCCCCGACGCCGGTTCTTCCAGCGGCGGCGACGAGACGGCGGCACCGTTGGTGCTGGACTTCCCCGCCTATTCGCCGGCCGAGATGGAGACCGAGTTCAGCGGGTTGACCAAGCCCGACGCCGACGGCAAGGTCCCAGCGGACGAGTTCGGCGCAGTGGTCGTCACCCCCGAGCCGGTCAACGGCGCCGGCACGCTGCTCACCTGGAACTACGTCGACACCGACGGCTGGACCGACGACGTTCGGTTTGTCGCCGACATGCTCGACGACGTGGAGGCGGCCGCGTGTATCGACACCGACCGGGTGCTGGCCACCGGCTTTGCCGTCGGCGGCGTGTTCGCCTCGATCGTCACCTGCGAACTGCCGGACCGCATTGCGGTGCTGGCGACGGTGTCGGGGCTGTACAACCCCCAGGGCTGCGGTGCCGATGCCGCCAAGGCGGTGGTGTCCTTCCATGGCACGGGCGACCGGTTCATTCCGTTCGACGGCGGCATCGGGTCGGGCCCGGCCAACCTTGGCCTGAGCGCCGAGACCACCGCCGGGCTGACGTTCATGCTCGACCGCCCCGGCGCCCTCGACTCCTCGACCGCATGGGCCGAACGGGACGGGTGCGAGGCCAAACCGGTCGAAAAGCCTGCGGGGGATGGGGCCGGGCCCGGCGTCACCCGGCGGGTGTGGCCTGGGTGCGACGACGGCCTGGACGTCGAGCTGTTCGAAATCGACGGCGGCGAACACACCTGGCCCGGCAGCGTCGGCATGGCTGCCTACGAGGGCCTGCTCGGCCCGGTGTCGACCGAGATCGACGCCACGGCAGTGATGTGGGACTTTTTCGAAGCTCACGCCTGAGGTGCTCATGTAAAGTTCCCGGAAGTGAACTCCCCCGTTGGCGCGGTTCGTACAGAGTACGTTTGTGACGTTCGTAACGTGTTAGCCTGACAATGCGCTGGAGGACGCTTCCTCCGGGCTTCAGTCGTCGAGAAGGGCCACCCCCCCCCTCATGTGCACCTCCCTTCAGTACACCGATAGCAAGGGCGCGACCTACTTTGGGCGCACCTTGGAGCTCGACGTCGATGAGCCCTGGGTTTTGGCCTACGTGCCGGTCGGCATGGACTTCGTGAGCGACGCTCCAGACTTGGAACCCTTCAAGTACACGTCCAAGTACGGCTTCCTCGGGGTGACCGCACCGGCGCGCATGCCCACCAAGGAGGAGCCGCTCACCCAGAACGACCTCAAGGTCTGCGAGGGGATGAACACCGAGGGCGTCACCTTCAGCCTGCTGGCCTACCCCACCTCCGGCGCGCCGGGCGAGGCGGTCGCCAACACGGTCGAGGCCATCCAGGCTTGGGATCTCGGCACCTTCATCCTCAGCCAGTGCTCCACCGTGGCGGACGCCAAGGAGCAGCTGGCGAAGGAGCACGTCTACCTCACCCGCATCGCCCTGGTCGGCAACGCGGTGTTTCCCTTCCACCTGGTCGTACACGACAAGACGGGCGCGGCGATCGTCATCGAGTGGCTCGACGGCGAGATCGAGGTCTACGACAACCCGGTGGGCGTGATGACCAACGGGCCAACCTTCCCCTGGCACCTGACCAACCTTGGCAACTGGACGCACCTCACCAACGTCGACCAGAGCTCGGCCAAGTTCGGCTCGCTCGACGTGCACCAGCCGGACTCCGGCATCGCCACCGCCTCGCTGCCCGGGTCGAACACCTCGGTCGGCCGGTTCATCCGCGCCACCTTCTACGCCAACTTCGCCGAGAAGGTCAGCGATCCGGACAAGGCGATGCTCACACTGTCGCGCATCATGGACAACTTCGATCGGCCCCGCGGCGCCACCACCAACCCCTCCACCGAGGGTGGCGAGGGCATGAAGTTCCAGGGCATCGGGGGCAACGATTCCGCTCCCCCCACCGAGTACACGGTGTGGACCAACATGGCCGACCTGAACCGGGGCAAGTTCTTCTTCCGCTCCTACAGCGCGTTCAACTGGACGTCGTTCGACCTCGAGGCGCTGTCCGAGGCGAACGAGCCCCGGGCGATGCTCGCCAGCCAGCTGGACACGATGGGCGGCGACGGAACCCAGGCGCTGCTCGCCGGTATGGCCGTCTGAGCCCTGTCGAGCGCACGCCGAGCATGACGCCATCCGGACGAGAGAAGGGACCGATCGTGGACGCCGAAAAAGCGGCCGAGGACGAGAGCCCGGCCACGGGGCCCACTCCGCTGGTCACCGCCATACAGATCACGCTGACCGAGGAGCGGGGCCACATCTTCGGCCCCCTCGACCTCGACCTGGAGGCCGGCGGGGTGACCATGCTGCTGGCCCCGGCCAGCGTTCCGCGCACCGCGCTGCTGTTGGCCCTGAGCGGCCGCATGCACCTGTCCGCCGGCACCCTGACGATCATGGGTCATACCAACGACCCGCGAGCCACGTTTAAGGACTCGGCGGTCTGCTGTTTGGACGAGATCGACGAGATCGCCCCGGCGGTCACGGTGCGAAGCATCGTGACCGAGTACCTCCGTTGGAACTCACCCTTCTTCAAGTGGGTGCCCAATGCCGACGACGCCGCCCTCGAGGCTCTGTGCGCCGAGACGTTCGGTGACGTGCCGCTCCCGCAGCTGGGCGACTTCGTTGAGAACCTTCCGGTGGTTCAGCAGCTGCTGTTGAAAATCGCCCTCGCCAACATCGGTAAGCCGCCCCTGCTCGTGGTCGGGCGCCTCGACGATGTGACGAGCGATGACGACCAGTCCCAGGTTCTGCGTCGCCTGGTGGAGCTGGGCGAGCACCAGTCGATCATCGTCGGAGGGACCAACCGTCCCCCGGCCGATTGGAACATCAAGGTGGTCGATTTACACAACATGTCGGCCGTTCCCGCCTACAGCACCAGCGGCCAGGAGGCCAACGCATGATTGCCGGTCTCTCCATCGGAAGCGACGCTCGTCGCTACTTTCACTTCTCCCTGCCCCGCTTGGCAATCGTCACCGTCATCTTGATGCCGCTGCTCTACGGCGCCCTCTATCTGTGGACCTTCTGGAACCCGTTCGGGGAGGTCGACAAGATTCCGGTGGCGATTGTCAACGTCGACAAGGGCATCACCCTGGCCGGCGAGTCGCTCGATGCCGGCGCGCAGGTGTCCAAGCAGCTGATCGAGTCGGGACAGCTGGACCTGACGCAGGTGAAGACCGAGAAGGCGGCCATGGCCGACCTCGAGAGCGGCAAGTACTACTTCGTCATCGTCATCCCCGAGGACTTCAGCGCAGCGGTGGCATCACCGACGGGCGAGCAACCCCGCCAGGCGAAGATGACCTTCTACTTCAACGACGCCAACAGCTACCTGTCGACGATCATCGGGCAGGATGCGGCCGCCCAGGTGATCAACCAGGTGAACGCCGCCATCGCCAAGCAGTCGTTGGGCGAGGTGCTGACCGCGGTCAAGGGCAGCGAACCGGTGCTCGATGAGGTCGACAGCGGCGCCGATGACTTGGCCAAGGGCCTCGATGATGCCAAGGTCGCCGCCGGCAAGCTGTCGACCGGCTCCAAAGAGCTGACCGAGCCGCTGAAGACGGCGGCTGCCAATACCGCTGCGCTCGACGCCAAGGTGAACGACCTGGTCGCCAAGGTCGATGACGTCACCACCAAGCTTCAGGCCAAGGTGGGCGCCAACCCGGTTCCCGGCCAGATCACCGGGATCAACGCCGAGGTCACCGCACAGCTCAACGACGCCGTGGCCAAGCTGCAGGCGATTGATCTTCCCGCTGCCCAGGACGTGGCGGCCGAGCTTCAAGCGGCCTCGGGACGTCTGAACGAGGTGAACGCCTCGCTGTCCGGCCTGGTCGATCAGGGTGATGCCGATGCGATCGCTGCGATCGGTGAGGTGCGCGCCCAAGCGGATGCGCTCCGCCAGGACATCGCCACCTTGGACGAGGGCGTCAACCAGCTGGCCGGTGGAAGCGAGGAGTTGGTCGACGGCGCCGCCGAGTTTGCGGCGATCATCGAGGAGCTGTCGGCCGGTGCCGAGAAGCTGGACAAGGGCTTCACCACCGTCCTGGGCAAGGTGCCCAACTGGACCGAGGCCCAGCGCGACGGGGTGGCCACCGCCCTCAGCTCGCCCGTGCTTTTGAAGGAGAAGACCCTCAACGAGGCGGACACCTTCGGCACCGGCTTCGCCCCGTTCTTCATGTCGCTGTCGCTGTTCGTCGGCGGCATCATCGTCTGGATGATCCTGACCCCGCTGCGGGCACGGCCCGTCGAGGCGGGCGTGGGCCTGGCCCGTGCGGTGTTCACCTCGTACTGGCCGGCGTTGGTGGTCGGCTTCATCCAGGCAACGATCCTGTACGGGGTTGTCCTCGTCATCGGGCTCAGACCGACGCACGTGGTGGGCATGTGGCTCTTCGCCGTACTCGCGTCCGCCACCTTCATCGCCATGATCCAGGCGTTCAACGCCATCTTCGGGGAGGCGGTCGGGCGGGTCGTCACGCTGGCGTTCCTGATGCTGCAGCTGGTGTCCTCCGGCGGCATCTATCCGGTGCAGACCACCGCCGGGCCCATCCAGGCCCTGCACATCTTCGACCCGATGACCTACACGGTCAACGGGTACCGCCAGCTCAGCGTGGCGGTCTCGGTCGACTCGCGGCTGTGGATCGCCATCGCCGTGCTGATCGGCATCCTGCTCGTCAGCCTGGCAGCATCGACCCTGTCCGCCTGGCGAAACCGGGTGTACACGATGGACCGCCTGTATCCGCTGGTGGTCGTCTAGGAGCCCCGCTCCAACCGTTTGATCGTCAAGTACTCACAACAAAGGGAGAAGTAACAGTGAAGAGCCGAGAACCAGCAGCCGACCCGAGCCTCGTCCAGCCGGCGTTCACCGAACGGTTGAGCGTCCAGCCCATCCCCAGCCTGCGGATGCCAGCGGAGGAGAACGACCCGGAGGTTGCCTACCGCTTCATCCACGACGAGCTGATGCTTGACGGCAACTCGCGGCTGAACCTGGCCACGTTTGTGACGACGTGGATGGACGACGAGGCCGAGCGGCTGATGTCGGAGACGTTCGACAAGAACATGATCGACAAGGACGAGTACCCCTCGACCGCCGAGATCGAGACCCGCTGCGTCAACATGGTGGCGGACCTGTTCCACGCCGAGGACCTGTCCGAGACCGACGCCACCTCCGCCACCGGCGTGTCGACGATCGGCTCCTCCGAGGCGGTCATGCTGGCCGGGCTGGCGATGAAGTGGCGCTGGCGCGCCAAGCGCGAGGCCGAGGGCAAGGACACCTCCAAGCCCAACTTCATCCTGGGCACCAACGTCCAGGTGGTGTGGGAGAAGTTCTGCAAGTACTTCGACGTGGAGCCCAAGTACCTGCCGATGGAGCCGGGCCGCTACGTGGTGACCCCCGAGCAGATCCGCGACGCCGTCGATGAGAACACCATCGGTGTGCTCGCCATCCTGGGGACGACCTTCACCGGCGAGCTCGAGCCGGTCGCCGAGATCTCGGCGGTGCTCGACGACCTGGCCAAGTCCGGCGGCCCCGATGTGCCCATGCACGTCGACGGCGCCAGCGGCGGCTTCGTCGTGCCGTTCCTCCAGCCGGACCTGGAGTGGGACTTCCGCAACCCGCGGGTGGTCTCGATCAACGTCAGCGGCCACAAGTACGGCCTGACGTACCCGGGTATCGGCTTCGTCGTGTGGCGCTCCAAGGAGTACCTGCCCGAGGACCTGGTGTTCCACGTCAACTACCTGGGCGGCGACATGCCCACGTTTACCCTCAACTTCTCCCGTCCCGGCAACCAGGTGGTCGCCCAGTACTACAACTTCATCCGGCTGGGTCGCACGGGCTACACCCGCATCATGGAGGCGCTACGCGACACCGCCATGATGATCTCGGCGCACATCGCCACGATCGACGGGTTGAACGTCATCACCGACGGCAGCGCCATCCCGGTGCTGTCGTTCAACTGCGACGACGATCTCGGCTTCACCGTGTTCGACATCTCCCACGAGCTGCGGGCCCTCGGGTTCCAGGTGCCGGCGTACACGATGCCCGCCGACGCCGAGAACGTCGCCGTGCTGCGGGTCGTCGTTCGTGAGGGCTTTAGCCGCGACATGGCCTACAAGCTGGGCCTGGCCATCGAGCAGGTGGTCGAGCACCTCAAGGCCGGCGCCCGGCCCCAGGCCACCAAGGCCGGTTTCGCCCACTGAGGTTGACGAGCTGAGCGATGGGGGTGTCGTCGGCAGCGATGCCGTCGGCACCCCCTTCGTCATTCTGCCCACCTGGCCCCCCTACCAACGGAGATCTCCATGAGCTCGGGCTCCCACGACGACGTCGCCACAACCACACTCAGTGAGTCGGCGACTGCCCCGCTGGTATTCCGTCCCACCCTGCGCATGCAGTCGTGGACGTTCATCATCGGATCCTCGCTGTTCGCCCTGGGTTCCGCCCCCGGGTTGGGTAAGTGGCTCGGCACGACGGGCGCCAACACCAGCTTCTTCATCGGCGCATGGTTCTTCACAGCGGCCGGCTTCATGCAGTTGCTGCTGAGCGAGCCCCGCATCGGACCCCGTGGCGGCGTCCGGGCCGTGTGGCTGGCAGCCGCCGCCCAGTCCTTTGGCACCGTGTTGTTCAATGTCAGCACCGGTGCTGCGCTTCACACCCGGCAACTCTCGGCCGAGCGGGACTTCGTCTGGGCGCCCAACGCCGAGGGCTCGCTGGCCTTCCTGATCAGCGGCGGACTGTTGTGCTTTGTGCTGCTGCGCAACAAACACTATTTCGAACCGCGCTCCCGAGACTGGTGGAGCACCTGGATCAACGCCGCCGGTTGTGTTGCGTTTGGCATTTCGGCGGTCGGTTCGGTGCTGACCACCAGCGGCAACGTCATTAACCCGTCATGGGCCGACACCGGCACGTTCGTCGGGGCGCTCTGTTTCCTGGCCGCATCGGCGGTCTGGGTGGTCGGCCGACAGCCGACAGTGGGTAACGACGCCTAAGCGAGCACCTGCTCCGGGGTGATTCCCACCAGCGCCGTGTACAGCCCGGGGTCGGTCGCCCCCTCGGTGTTGATCACCAGCACCCTGGATGTGGCGTCGATCCCCACGCTTTCTCGCAGCTCCGGGTCATCGGCCACCTGCAGCAGCCCGGCCAGGCCCGCCACGCCGCTCTCGCCCCCGACGATCGGCGGGTCGCCCTCCGCCGGCCGGGCCAGGCGCTTCATCGCCGCCGGTGACTCCGCCTCGTCCAGCGTCAGAAAGCCGTCGGCCACCCGATCGAGCACCCGCCAGGCCAGCGGCGACGGCTCGTAGCACTCGAGCATCGCCATCACGGTCGGCTCGGCGCCGGGCACGGTGACGATGCTGCCCTCCTCGTTGGATGCGAACAGGCAGGCCGCCCGCTCGGGCTCGACGACGATCACGCGGGGACGGTCCGCCCCGAGCACTGCGGCGAGGTGCCCGGCGACGGCAGCAGCAAAGCCGCCGACCCCGGCCTGGACGAACACGTGGGTGGGCGGCGCCGCCATCTCGTCAAGCGACTCGCGCGCCAGAACTGTGTAGCCCTGGGCCACCATCGCCGGAATCTCCTCGTAGCCGGGCCACGAGGTATCGGACAGTACGGTCCAGCCTTCGGCGTCGGCCACCCGGGCCGCCTCGACGATCGAGTCGTCGTAGCTACCGTCCACTCGAATGATCGTTGCGCCGAAACGCGCGATCGCCGCCACCCGTTGGTCGCTGACGCCTGTGTGCATGAAGATCGCCGCCTCGGCGCCGACCAGCTCGGCGCCCTGGGCCACCGACCGTCCGTGGTTGCCGTCGGTGGCGCAGGCGAACGTCATCGTGGCGGCGACCGCACGGACCGCCTCGCTCTCGAGTTCCCCGACATCGACCTTTCGGCCCAGCCGACGCGAGGCCTCAGCCAGCACCAGGCGGACGACCACGTAGGAGCCGCCCAGCGCCTTGAAGCTGCCGAGCCCCAGCCGGTATCCCTCGTCCTTGACGTACACCGCCCCGACGCCCAGCTCGGCTGCGAGGCCGCTGAGCTCGTGCAGCGGCGTCGTCTCGTTGTGCTCGCGGTGGGCCAGGTAGGCCATCGCCAGGTCGGCCCCATCGGGCCCCAACGTGGCGACGTCCTCGGGTAGGAGTTTCTCGCCGTGCGCCGGCATCGTGTTGGGGCGGTACATGGCGTTGCTCCCTCTAGCTCGATCCGACGAGGATGCGTGGGCGGGTGCCCTCCAGGCGCTCGATCTCATCTTCGAGCTGGGTGGCCAGCGACCGTCGCAGCTCGGCGGTCGCAGCGGTGCCGGCCAGGTTGTGCCTCTGGGCCGGGTCGTCGACGTTGTCGTACACCACGTGCTCCTCGTACGCGTCGGCGGCCGAGTCCCGGTAGCGGGCGAGGCGTCCCAAGCCGGTTCCCGTCACCGCGTACGTGTAGCGCTCGGTGCGCAGCGCCCGCCCCACCTGCGACTCGCTGATCTGCACCAGCGCCGACGTGCGGGTGGCCCGCCCGTCGAGAAACTCCTGTAACGGGTGCCCGTCGCCGGGTACCGGCTCGCCGCCGGCGGCCGACACCAGGGTGGGTAACAGGTCGAGGCTGCTGACCATCGCATCGCTGCGTTGCCCGCTGCGGAAGCCGGGTCCACGCACCACCAGCGGCACCCGGATCGAGGCATCGTGGGGCGAGCGCTTGTACTCGGCGTTGCGGGTGCGAAAGTGGCTGCCGTGGTCGGAGGAGTAGACGACGATCGTGTCGTCCAGCTCGCCCAGCGCCTTGAGGGCGCCGGTGAGGCGACCCAGGTTGGCGTCGATCGACGCGCAGCAGGCCAGGTACTCCGAGTAGTTCCAGCGCCAGTCGCCGAGGGTGCCCTGAAGGTCGGCGGGCACGTCGTAGTCCCTAAACCGCTTGGCCCACCCCTTGGGTCCGATCGTGCGGCCCCGGTTGTTCTGATGATGCGGTTCGAGAAACGACACAAACATGAAGAACGGCCGCTCGTCGTCCGCCTGGTCCTCGAGGGCCTTGAGGGCCAGGTCGGTGATGGCGTCGACCCGAAACCCGGTCAGCTCCACCCGGTTGCCGTCGCCGTCGAAGAGGTGGCCCCGGTAGGGGAGCGAGGTCGCCTCCAGCGAGTCGGCTGCGAGCCACAGGTCCTTGTAGCCGCCCCGACGTTCGGGGGGCACCGGGCGGTTGCCAAACCGGGTGGCGCCAGTGCCCGGCTTGGGCAGGTAACCGCCGTCGGAGGCCAGGTGCCACTTGCCCAGATAGCCGGTCCAGTAGTCGGCCGATGCCAGCTCAGTCGCCAGCGTTGTCGCATCTTGGGGGAGCGACCTGCCGTTGCGCCAGCACCCGGTGGTGGTGGGCATCAGCCCGGTCTGCAACGCCGCCCGGGACGGTCCGCACAGCGGCTGCACGGTGAATGAGTTGTCGAAGGCGACGCCGTCGGCCGCCAAGGCGTCCAGGTTGGGGGTCACGTCCAGGCGCTGTCCAAACACGCCGCAGGAGTCGGGTCGCTGTTGGTCGGACAGCACCACAAGCACATTGGGTCGCTTCGCCATCGCCCGATCATGGCAGGGGACGCCCCGCCCGCGAAGTCGACCCGGTGCCTCGTTAAAATCGCTTCACCCACTTCGATCGATCAGGGGGATGGCCATGGCCGAGAACTCGCAGCTTGCAGCGATCAATGCGCTCACCGAGGAGGAGCAGAAGCTCCGCCACAAGGAGTCTGACGGCACCGCCTCCGACGCCGACCGTCGGCGGGTCGCCCAGATCGAGGTGGAGCTGGACCAGTGCTGGGACCTGCTCCGTCAGCGCCGCGCTCGGCGCGAGTTCGACCTGGACCCCGACTTCGCCAGCGAGCGTTCGGAAGCCACGGTCGAGGACTACGAAAGCTGATGATCACCAGCCACGAGCGCCTCAACCGGCCGCAACAGCGCTTCCCGTAGGATCGAGCTGTGAGCAACCTCTTCATTCACGGCGGCTGGCCGACCCTCCTGAGTCGGCTGGTTGACGGCTCCGACCTGACCACCGACGAGGGCCGCGATGCGATGGCGGTTGTGCTGGCCGGCGAGGCCACCGACGCCCAGCTGGCCGGCTTTCTGCTCGGCTTGCGGGGCAAGGGTGAGGCGGCGGCCGAGATGTCGGGCATGGTCGACGCGATGTTGGATGCCGCAGCGCCGCTCGAGCTGTCCCAGCACAACGTGATCGACATCGTCGGCACCGGCGGTTCGCCCCGCCGCCGCACCAGGGCGCTCAACGTGTCGACCGCCGCCAGCTTCGTGGCGGCGGGTGCGGGCGCCAAGGTGTGCAAGCACGGCAACCGCCGGGCCAGCTCGACCAGCGGATCGTCCGACGTGCTCGACGAGCTGGGCATCGCCGTCGAGCTCGACGGTCCCCAGGTGGCGGCATGCGTCTCCCAGGTGGGCATCGCTTTCGCCTTTGCACGGATGTTTCACCCGGCGATGCGCCACGCCGCCACCGTGAGGGCCGAGCTGGGCATCCCGACCGTGTTCAACATGTTGGGCCCGATCGCCCACCCGGCACGGCTGAAGCGGGCCGTGATCGGGGTGAGCGACCCGTCCCGGTTGGAGCTGCTCGCCGACGTGATGCGCCGCCGTGGCGTGGACCGGGTGTGGCTGGTGCACGGCCAGGATGGGCTGGACGAGCTGAGCACCTCGGCCCCGTCCCAGATCGTCGACGTCAGCGCCGACCGGGTCGAGCGGCGCACGCTGCATGCGTCCGAGGTCGGGATCACCGAGGTTTCAGGCGACGAGATCGGTGGGGGAGACCCGGTCGACAACGCCCGCATCATCACCGAGGTGTTGGCCGGCAAGCCGGGGCCCGACGCCGATCTGATCCTGTTGAACGCTGCCGCCGGGCTCGTGGTGTCCGGATTGCACGACGATTTGGGCGAGGCGTTGGAAGCGGCACGTACCTCGATCGCCTCGGGCGCCGCCGAGCGGACGCTGACCGACCTGCGGAAGGTGACCGCCGAACTCGTCGCTCCGTGAACGCTGTTGTCGAGCGGCTCTGGTTGATGATGGCGGTATGACGTGACGACCCCCCTTCCGCCTGCGCTGCTGCCCCCACCGGCTGCCCTGGTCATCGATGGCCGGCACCAGCTCGGTTCGTTCGATGGCCCCGTCCCTCAGCTCAACTTGGGCGACATCGTGCAGACGCCGGGGTGGCGAGGCCGCATGGCGAACTGGGGGCGAGACTTCCGAACGAAGGAGTGGGAGGCGTTCCAGCTCGGCAACGACGAGTGGTTCGTGCTGGGCGCGGTCTACAACGCCAAGGTCGTCGGGATCGTCATGGTGATCGCCGTGCACCAGGCGAGCGGACGCCGCCTGCGATGGATCAACAAGGTGCCAGCCCGGAGCGTTGAGGTGGCTCGGGGGCTGGAACGGTCGGTGTCCCGGGGCGGGAGCCGTCGCAGCGCGCTCACGATCACGAACGCGCTTGCCGATGGCAGGATTGACCTCGACGGTCACCACGCTGGGAGGAACAGCCTGCCCTTGATGTCGCTGACCGGCACCGGCCTGATCGACGAAGACACCCGCCATCTCGCCGTCTGCCATCCGTTCCCCTCAGACCGGATCCTGTACACGAACAAGGTTCTGGTGCCGTTCACCGGCGTTTTGAGCATCGGCGAGGAGACCATCACGTTCGACGAGGATCGGTCGTTTCTGATCCTCGATGACCACCACGGGGAGTACCCGTCCCCGCAGATCTACGACTGGGTCACCGGTGCCCGCCATGAGGGCGGTTCCCTGCTCGGGTTCAACCTCACCCGCAACCAGGCGCTGAACCCCGACGTGAACAACGAGAACGTGCTGTGGCGCGACGGCGGGCTCCACCGACTGCCAGCAGTCACCTTCGACCGGCCCGATGGCGTTGAGGGTCCCTGGCACATCTCTGATCGCGACGGTCTGGTGGAGGTGACCTTCACCCCGGAGGTTCCCAGTACCCTGCACGTCGGCCCGCGCCACTCGCTGGCCGAATACCACGCACCCTACGGGCGGTTCCAGGGACAGATCACCGCCGCCGGGCGCACCACCAGCCTCGACGGGATCTTCGGAATGGGCGAGAAGAAGAAGATCCGACTCTGACGTTCCTCTCGCTCGATCGTGATCAAGCTGATGCCGTGGGCAGCAAGCCGCTGAGCAATTGGGGGAGACTGCCGTAAGAGCGGTGCCGAGTGCACCGGCGAGCGCGCCGTCCCCGAGCCCCGAGCTAAGAGCCCGCCGGTCGGCGACGCTGACCGCCAGCTGAGCGCCTTCGGGACCGCCTCGCACCCGGTCAAACCCGGATGCGACGAGACCCCGCCGAAGCGGGGCCTCTTGCGTACCGATTTGGTGGCGGGAACAGGACTTGAGCTGCGACCTTCGGGTTATGAGCCCGATGAGCTACAGAGACAAGGCTGCGCCCCAGCCGTTCAGGCAACCCGTACGGCGTCGATCATCTGATCCGGGATCTCGGCGGGGAAGGACAGCACCAAGTGCCGATCGAGGGCAGTCGCAACGCGAGCGAGAGTGTCGATCCGATTCTTTGCGCCGCCGCCCTCTTCAAGCCGGGAGATAACCGACTGGGTCGTGCCCATCCGATCAGCCAACTCACGCTGGCTCAACCCAGCCTCGGTACGCAGGTCGTACATGAGTTGGCCAAGGTCAAGGTCCTGCTCGACCTCCGCACGCACCTCAGCTGAGGGCTTGCCCTTTGCATTCTTGATGTCTTCCCATCGGGAGTTGTTCGCCATCGTGGTCTCCTTCTACGGATTCTTCTCGGCGCAGTTCCGAGCGACCTTGCGGGCCCGGTCAACCTCGGCCCGTTCGTTATTGCGTTGCTTGCGGAACGTCGTCAGCAAGATGATGCGTCCGTCCCTCGTGAAGCGGTAGCTGATGCGTCGAGCGGTTGAGCCGAGGGTAAACCGGACCTCGAATAGCCCTTCCCCCAAACTCCTGGAGAACGGCATCCGAGCCTGCGACCCGACGGAGGCGAGACGGTCGATCACCACCGATGTCCGGTGCCAGTCGGACTGGTTGAGGCCATCGAGCCACTCGATTACTTCGTCATGTGCCTCTACCTCAGCCACGAGAAACATCATCGCACATTTGCGATGATCGCGCAAGCGCTATGTTTCGACCCTGCAGCCCCGGCTTGGCCTACCTGCTACCCCAATTCACCATGCAGGGGGAGAGTCCAGCGCCCAGTGACTACGACTCTTCCAACGTGACGAGAACGAAACAGGCCCAGAATCCCTTGGGATTCTAGGCCGTTGCTTGCCGACTTGCGCCTGCGGAGCGGTGGTGTTCGGCCTGGGTGATTCGCCCAACGTCGGGAGACATCGGCGCCCGCATGCTTCTTGCCCGCTCTCCGGACGAGGTGACCGTAGTCCAGCGTGCCGGCCACCGCGACGACATCGACACCATCGAGGACCTGCACCGATGGAGCTGAACCGCACTGCCTAGGCTGCCAGCGCCCGTTCTCGCCCAAGGGCAGGGCATGAACCACCCATCAAAACCAACTTCGAGCCCGGCTCGGCGAGTACATCGAGCACTGCAACAAGTATCGACCCCACCGTGGGAGGTGGCGGGATCCGCACTCAAGTCTGGCGTCGCAACTCACCCCCGCTATGCAGCGGTCGGCTTCGGCTTCGACTTCTCCAGGATCGGTGCGATCGCCTGGCTGCAGACCAACGCCACGATCGCCGCAGCGAACACCACGGTGCTCTCGGTGGCTGGGATGCCTGCAATCAGCACGGTGAGGGTGGCGATGCTCAGCGGCACCGGAATCACCGCCGATGGAACGGCCGCCATCATCGCGCCACTGCGAGCCCTAGGGGGATACCCGGGATCGCCAGGTGGGCGACCGAACCGAGACTGCCCCCGACGAACAGCAACGGGAAAATCGGTCCTCCGACGAAGCCGAACGACAACGCGCCCGTCGTCGCCAGAATCTTCACGAGCGCGCTCACCAGGATGAGACCGATGCCAAGTTCGGCCGGGTGGCTGGTGACATCGACGAGGCCTTCGGTGCCAAGAAACAACGTGAGCGGGAGCGCCATCCCGACAAGGCCGAGGATCAGCCCGACGCCGGTGCAACGCAACACCGGCCGCCCCGCGAGGGGTGCTGCCAGCTTCTGCGTCCCCACGGTCGACAGTTTGAAGACCGTGCCGATGATCGCTCCGAAGACCCCGAAACCCACTGCGATGGCGAGTTCGGGAAGCCCAAACTCGAACGTAGGGAGATCCAGCGACCGGATCAGATTCGCCCAGCCGGCGTTGACGGCGAAGAAGATCGCGAATCCCACGATCGCGGCAGTGGCATCGGCCGCAAGGCGCGCCCATCGCATCACGTTGCGTCCCACACCCAACTCGATGCTCAACAAGAGCGCCGTGAACGGGGCGGTGAACAGCCCACCCCATGCACCGGAAATCGCCGCACTCATCACAAGATCCGAGTCTGCTCGCCGCACGAGCCGTCGCGAGACGGCAAACGCGGCGATACCCGCAGCGGCCATGCCGGTTGGAACCTCCGGTCCGAGGCTGAACCCAGCGATGAGCGACACCACGGCGATCGCTACACCGCCCGGGATCGCGTCGCTTTGGATCCGACCCGTCGCAAGAGCAACGAAGACGTTGTCCTCCTGCGCGCTGGGCACCAATGTGTGGATGATCCCGACCACAAGTCCGCCGAGTGTCAGGGCGATCACGATCTTGATCGATCCGGAGAACGCACTCGGATCGAGTGGGTCCGGCCACAACACGCTTTGGCCGGCCGAGACGACCGCCACAAACGCCAGCGCCACCACCGCACCTGCAGCACCCATCATCGCCGCTATAGCCAACGCCCGTGGCAGCGAAACCGGCTCGGCCGCCGGTTGAGATCCTGTGGACATCAGGTTCGGATTCTTACAGCGAACCGGCGTTGCGTGTGCGATGTTGTGAATTGGCGTTCCCCAGGGGGCAGTCCGTCCTACTTGCCGAACTCTTGAACCCCTCCATGACGTCGGTGACGGCTGTCTGCTGGTGAGGGCGCAACGTCAACGGGGGCAAAAACGAAGCTGAGACGGGCTCGACAGCGTGAACTGGTCCCAGTCGATCGCCGAACGTTCGAAATGTCGGGCCAATCCATCCACGATCACACGGCCTAGAAACGCTCCGTCCATATCGGGTCAGTCTGGAATCCTGCGACCTTCGGGTGGATGAGCCCGACGAGCAACCGAGATCGTCCGTCAAACTCATCCACACGAAGCCAGCATCGCCGAGCAGCCAATTAGACGCTCGATGCACGGTCGACGTCGAGTAGATGAGCGTTCGAGGCCACCGAGCCGCGCATTGGCTGCACGTGGACGATACCTTCACCGGTGATATCGACCACGATGGCAACAGCCGTCGCAGCGCCAGAGCCGACCACGATGTGGTGGCCCGCCACAATGAGCGACGGATCTGGCGCCTCATCGAGAAAGGCCCAGGGCAGCCCCGTCTCATCCATGGTGTTCAGGTCGACGCTGAGGTCTACTTGGATAGCTGTTGTCACGTTGCTCACCTCCGGTTCAGCCCACCACATGGTACGGGTTACGACGTGCGTGGTGGTCCGCGCCGAACTCGTCACTCCGTAACTGCCCGCTCGAGTCCATTGCTCAGCGACCTATCCATTCGACCTGATCCGGAATCCTGTCTTCGCCGCCCTCGCTTCTCGTACCTTCCGGTCCCTATTGTCGGCGGATGCCAACGCAGGAACTCGAAGTTGTTGAAGTCTCCATCGATGACCTTGTCGCAACGACGTCGGGTGAGGACGTGGAGGCACTTGCAGGGCCTCTACTTCGACTCGAACCCCTAGCTAGCTACAAGCCGCTGGAGTCCGTCGCTCCTGTCCTGTCAGCAACAATGTTCCCTGCTCTAAAGGCAGTCGCAGAGGCCTCACCCGCCGCCGCTGCGCTGTTTCGAAAGTCGGCGGAACTTGGGGTAGGGCTGTCGGTAGTTTTCCCACCGACGGTGATGAAGGGCCTTTCGAATGGCTCGCTAAAGCTCATGGAGACGGCAACAGGCGACGCCGCAATAGCGGTGAGCAGCACAACAGGCCAGATAGTCAAGCACGGCAGGGTGGTATCGGATTCGGCTGCCGCTGTGGGAGGGGGCGCAGGTGCCGTAGCCGGAGGGGTCGCCGGTGCCGCAGCGAGCGGAACCACTTTGGTGGCGATGGCTCCGATACTCATCCCCGTAGCGATCGCTGCTGCGGCGGCGGTCGCACAGCAAGCGCGACTCGAGAGAGCGCTTGCGTCAATTCAAGCCGCCGTCGACCGGATCGAAGCGCGCCTCGAGGACACTGACCACGGCATCTGTGACGCCGCAGAGGCCTTCCTCGTCACCACCGGCCATGCCGTCCAGTACGGTCCGCTGCCTCCGTACCTTCGGTTGGAGCTCGCCGCGCAGCGGGCGCGGATCGAAGCGCTTTACGCGTCTCGCCGTAGGTGGGTCCGGCGCTTCAAAGAGCAACTTGAGCGGGAACAGATCGAGTACGAGAAGAAGCACGGAGAGAGTCAGCCTTGGGCTGACGAAGTCGAAAGGTTGGCCCGCGAAGGCAAGCTCGAAGAAGAGCTTGTGCTCTTCGTTCGGGCCCTTCTATCCCAAACGAAGTTTGATGCTCTTGCTGCGATATGCCTAGCGGAAGAGGGCAGCTCTGAAGTCGCAATGCGGATGCTGGACAGTAGCGCGAAGGAACTCCGCTCGGAGTTCTTCGATCTCCACAATCGACTGAAACCGTTGGCGATCCATGAACCCGTAAAGAGCTTTCGGGACAAAGTTCCACTTATGGGAAACCGAACTGAACATGCACACTCGGTAATCAAGGCCCTTGTCGAACAGCTTGATCAACATGTATTGCCAAACATTCCCAACCCGTGGGTGGACACGCCCCTCGAGGTCAGCCTGTCACCAGATCAGGTTGTCGCATTGAGTCGTCCCTAGACGTTTTGGTCGCCCAAGACCTCGGAACTGAGCGCGAGTTGATGCACGAGGAAGTCGTCGAGGTGGGGAACCAGAACGGGCGAGATCCCAACGAGCTCCGGGCCTTCTCGTCAGCGGCGGGGGCAATCTTCGAACCTATGACCTTCGGGTTATGAGCCCGACGAGGGAGCCGTCGTCACCGGCGCCCACCAAAAGACAGCACCATCCTTGTCGCGAAGGACCCGAACAACTAGGGCACTCGAAATGGGTGCGGCCCCCGTACCGTGGTCACTGCTCGCCTCGCTCGGCACCCACGAGCAGGAGAGCTCTATTTCTGCCTGAACGCTGTGTCGAGAGCAACGGCGCCGGCGATCACGAGGGAGCGCAGGGGTTCCTCGAGCGGCCGACGGAATTGCAGTACGTAATTGTCGGCCTTGGTGAACATCTCCTTCGTCATGCCCGCCCAGGACCGTGTAATCTGCGCGACCTGGTTGCCGGCTGGGTCTTCGATGACACATTCCCAGCCCTCCTGGCCGTCCGAGATCATCGAACCCACCGGGTGGCCGTGGGACTCAAGGGTGAATTTCGTGCCGAAGCTCCAGAATCCAGCGAAGTCGAGCGTCTTTTGAGCGATCTCGCCGATGGCCTCGCCGTCTTCACTGAACACGGACATCTTTGACCTGAGAACCTTCGCCGGACGGTTCAGACGAAGGAGCACCTTGCCGTGCGTGTCGACGACCTCGAAGTTGTGCGATTGCCGGTTACGAGAGGGTCCTGATGTCCTGCTCATGAACGTCCGTCCAACCTCGCGAACAGCGCCGACTACCGTGCCGCCTTGGCTGTAGATGGTGTACTCAGCGTTGACCTCGAGGAGCTTGGCGTTTTGGTTGAAGACCAGCACCGGCTCCGTGAACAACGTGCCGCCCCCAGGTTGCGCACTTGCCGAGACGCCCAATTTGCGTAGTTGCTTCGTAACCTTTCGGCCATGCTTACCCGCCGCCCGGGGTTGTGGTTGGACCGGAGGGTCGATCGCCTGCCGCCCACTGGTTGACACGTGCTCCGACCACTGACCGCCATTCCAGTATCGAAGTTCGTGGCGCCCCAATGGGTCGGGGTGCCAGCCGGCAGGAGACTGCTCTGTCATGTTCAGACGCTACATGGCGAGCGGGGTTGCCGGTCTCGCAACCTTTGGGCATGCGGCGACCTCTCCTCGGGCCACGGAGGTGGGGCGCAGGACAGCCAGGGCGTCACGGAACCGGCACGGGTGTGGCAGAAGCTCCTCCATGCAAGCCGGGGCATCCGGGGCTATGGGAGCATCGCTAGGTCTGTCGTTAGAGGTCCACCCAACGACAGCACATCGATCTATCTAAAGGCCGGAAGTTTCTGCGCCCCCAGGATGGCTTGACACAGGTTTGACATATGGTGAATCGGCCAGCTAGGCACCGAATGCTTATGAAGATAGAGATAGTCTTGAACCGTTTAGATTCCACGCTTTCAGCCGATGTCGTTGGTAATACTGGCAGAATTTGAATTTGCGACCTTCGGTTTATGGGCCCGACGAGGTACAGAGACAAGGCGGCGCCCCACGTGATCAGGCAACCTGAATAGCGTCGGTCATCTGATCCGGGATCTCACGGGGAACGACAGCATCAAGGGCCGATCGAGCGCAGTCGCAACGCGAGCGAGAGTGTCGATCCGATTCTTTGCGGCCCTTCAAGCCTGTCTCCTCCAGAGGGGCTACCCCGCAGCGTGGGGTTGGCCTGGCGTTACCCGCCCGCACTGGCGGGAGAGAGCGTCTCGACTTCGACCTCGTCCATGGCAGGCCACTTTGCGTCGCAGGTGATCACGGGCAGCCTGCGTTCCGCTCTAAAGGCAGCCACGACGGCATCGACCATGGGAAAGTTCTTGTTGCCGTGGTCGGCCTGGAGTTGGCGCGCCCGATCGGCCACGGCGTTGTCGAGCGGCTCCGTGACGAACCCGAGTCGCCGCAGTTCGGCATCGGCATTCTCGAACTGACTCGACCGCGTGGCATGGATCAGAGCCTCTGCGCGTGTGATCCCCAGGATGAGGAGCTTGCCGTCGCGCGGGCACCTCTTGAGCGCCGCTTCATGAGACAGGTGATGGGGATTGAGCACGGCGATCGCAACGTTTGCGTCGACGACGATGGTCATCGCTCGCCGGCCTGCGCGCGCTCCCCATCGAGAGATTGCGTGGGCCAGTCGATATCGAGGCGCCTGATCCGATCACTGGCTGCTGTCACCCGCACCGCAAGGGTCTCGCCCTCGCGCTCAGCCGCGACCCGTTGGATCGCCTCCTGGGTCAGCTGAGACAGGTTGAGCTCAAAATCTGTCGAGGACTCCAACGCAGCCTTCGGTCCAGAAATACCGCACGGCGGGCGAGCGCAGCGGCCACAATCGGATGATGGACATCGATCGCAGCGCCTTTGGGCCCGACACGACCACCGACGAGGTGGTCGACGGGCTCGACCTCTCCGACCTGTCGGTGCTGATCACCGGCGCGTCGGGAGGGCTCGGCGCAGAGACCGCTCGTGCGCTGGCATCCAAGGGTGCGAGCGTGGTGATCACCGCACGCGATCTCACCAAGGCCTCCGCCGCCGTCGATGCCATCAAGGCGTCGACCGGCAACGACGACATCGAGATTGAACAGTTGGAGCTCGGGTCGTTGGCCAGCATCAGGGGGTTTGGAGAGCGGTGGGTGGACGGCCACGACACACTGGACATTCTGATCAACAACGCTGGTGTGATGGCCTGCCCGCAGGGCACGACCGACGACGGGTTCGAGCGGCAGTTCGGCACCAACCACCTTGGCCATTTTCTGCTCACGGGCCTGGTCGCCCCAACCCTGGTTGCCAACGGATCGGGCCGGATCGTGAACCTCAGCTCCCGTGGTCATCAACGCGACGACGTGCACCTTGATGATGTGAACTTCGAGCATCGTGACTACGACAAGTGGGCGGCCTACGGGCAGGCCAAGACCGCCAACGTGCTGCACGCGGTCGAACTGGACCGGCGGCTGCGGGACCGCAATGTCCGAGCGTTTGCGGTGCATCCGGGAACGATCATGACCGACCTGTCACGGCACATGCAGCAACAGGACTTCGAAGCCCTGCAATCGCGCCGGCCGGCCGGATCGATGGGGCTGAAGTCGGTCGCAGCCGGCGCCGCAACGACGGTGTACGCCGCAACCGCACCTGAGCTGGACGGCATGGGCGGCATCTACCTCGAGGACTGCGGCATCGCGCCCATCGACGACGACTCGCAGGTGTCCGGCGTTCGCTCCTATGCCGTCGACCCGGAACGGGCACGCCAGCTGTGGACCCTGAGCGAAGGGTTGACCGGCCAGACATTCGACCTCTGATCGGGCCGCATGAGCGAACCACCCACAACACGGCCACGCGGTGATTCGAGGTGGTGGTTTCGACCGCCGCGCCGACACGGCGAGGTGCTCGCCCACCGCACGGTGAGCTACCTCGAGCTCTTCTACGACCTGGTCTTCGTCG
>CXWK01000032.1_pt3 | contig 54492 bp, 50 predicted proteins | sample 590851 | NCBI WGS metagenome assembly CXWK01 (sample SAMEA3498364, study PRJEB10139) | wastewater metagenome | biome: wastewater treatment plant; material: activated sludge | place: Denmark | collected 2014-08-01 | reverse complement strand
AACGCCGAGACGTCAAAAGGAAAGGGCGGAACCCTTCGGACAGCGACGACCACGGGGCAACCCCAACATCGACGGTTAGACGTCGCCTCTGACAGTGGAGCCAAAAAGCAGCGGGCCTAACTCTGCCCTTTGGGCTCCCGCGGCAGGCCAAGGACGCGCTCACCCAGAATGTTTTTGATGATCTCGTCGGTGCCGCCACCGAGCCGGGCGCCCGGCATGCCACAGACCAGGTGGCGCCACGCAAAGGTGCCCCACTCCCCTGTATCTGCAGTCAACCGTGGTCCGAGGACCCTCGTGACGAAGTCGGAAACCCGTTGCAGCTGGTAGGTGCCAGCGAGCTTGGAGATTGACATCTCAGGTCCGGGGAAGCCGCCGGCTTTCACGCGATCGAGATTGCGCTTGGTGGTCCAAGCCACGACTCGATTGTGCATGTACAGATTGGCGAGTTCATTGCGAATAAGGGGATCGTCGCCGACACCAAAATGCTCAACCATCGCGGTCAGCCGTTCAAAGGGGCCAGGCCCTGGGCCGAGGCCCATCCCCGAACCGATCGACGCGCGCTCGCTCATCAGGGTCGTCATGGCAACGCCCCAACCCTCGTTCACCTCGCCGAGACGCCAGTTGTCCGGAATGCGAACCTCATCGAAGAACACCTCATTGAACGCTGCGCCGCCCGTCATCTGGCGCAGTGGGCGAACCTCCACACCGGGGGCCTTCATGTCCACCAGGAAGCCGGTGATCCCAGCGTGCTTGGGTACGTCAAAGTCGGTGCGACACAAGATCTCGCCGATATCGGCCAGGTGGGCGTTTGACGTCCACACCTTCTGCCCGGTTACCACCCATTCGTCACCGTCGCGTACCGCCTTGGCAGATACCGCCGCCAGGTCAGAACCGGCGGTCGGTTCGCTAAAGAGCTGACAGGACACCCAGTCGCCCCGGTACAGCTTTGGCAGAACCTCAGCCTTGACCTCAGGTCGAGCGTGTACGGCAACGGTCGGCCCGACCATGCCGAGATTGATGGTGAAAATCGACAGGTCGGGGACCTCGTACTGCGCTTCAAGAGCCCGGTATGCCAGCGCGTACTCGTTGGGCAGGCCCTCACCACCGAACTCGACGGGACCGTTGATCCAACCAAAGCCAGCGTCGTACCGAGCAGCGGCCCACTCTTTTGCCTTAGCAACCATTTCCGCTTCGGATTCGTCATCGGTTTCTTCAACGATGGCGACATTGTCCGAGCCTTGGCCCCACACGAACGGACCATCTTCGGCTTCGGAGCGCTGTGAGCGCTCGTCGAGGAAGGCGATCGCCTTCGCCTTAAAGGTGTCCAGGTCCATCGAGCTCATTGCTCAGCCCTTCGTCGGTGACTTCTGACGGCAGAGTTGAAAGCCTAGACCACCCTTGTTGGCACCGTGCCAATAAGCGCTGGCTCGCCAGAGAACTCCCAGCGGACGGAAGGCTTTTGCCGCAATCGGCAACGTCGCGCCCCTACGATCGATCGCATACACGCTGTCGAGACATCCGCTGCGCCCGGTGGCGCTTGTCGATCAGCGGGACGTGCGACCAGAAGTCCCAACGAAAAAACCGCCCCGTCCTGAAAGGGACGAAGCGGTTTGGAAGCCAGCCGAGACGGCGGAATCTTGGTGGAGGTGATCGGACTTGAACCGACGACCCCTACGTTGCGAACGTAGTGCTCTACCAGCTGAGCTACACCCCCAAAGACAGCCCCAGACACTAGCAGCCACTGAGCCCACGACCCCACTGGCCAACAGCTCATAGCGGTACTCGTCAGAAACTTGGGCGTTCTCCCAGGCCAGGAAGGCCGTTTGTGAGGGCGCTGTCACCTGGCACCCGCCGGGATCGGTGTATCCAGGCGTAGTTACCCCCCGTAACGACGCCGTTTCACAGGTGTATTCGCCGGACGCGTTTTCACCGGCCTGACGCTGGGCATGCCCACATCGGAATCGGGCCGCGAGCCGTTTCGAAGGCGCCTGACCTGCATATCGGTGACCGGGGCGGCCCAGGGCTGCGGGCGCCGGTCGGCGCGCAACAGGCCCTGACCGAACGGGTCTGCCAGCGGGGCCGTCGGGTCGTTGTCGCGAGTGCCGCTTGCGACGGCCGGCCGCCCCGACTCCCATCCAAGCGGGTCGCCCCAATCGTCGTTGGCGACCTCACGTCGGGGCGCGGCGCCGAGGTCCGCACGCCAATCTTCGTCTTCGTCATCCAACCAGGCTGCACCGTTCCGGCTGTTCAGCGATGGCGTTTCGGCGTCGGCCATTTGACGAACCCGCTCATCAGCCGCCACGGCAGCGAGGAGCGTCAGGTAGGCGGCAAGCGCCAGCCCAGCTGTCACGAACAAAGCGAGGAACAATCCAGAACCGGTGTAGTACCAACCCAGAAGACAGAGCAACGGAAGGGCCCCGATAGCAATCGTCGCTCGTCGGCGACGCATGAGCGTCTGTGATCGCTCGGTGGCCACCGCCCGACGGTCATCGACGCGCTCGTTTCGACTCAGACCCTTTGACGATCGCCTTGCGTCGAGCGAACTTACGGTCCCAACAACCGGCTGGCGAGAGCCGCCGTTGGGGCCGTCTGGCCCGTCGTCGGGGTCTTCAGGGTCGTCGTCGGGGTCGTCATCCCAGTCATCATCCAGATCGAGTTCGCGGATGTTGGGATCCTCCGGTTCATCGTCCTCGGTAATCCCCGATAGGTCGGCGTAGGGATCCTCAGCATTCCAGGCGTTCGCAAAGGAATCGTCGCTGTAAAAGGCGCCGTCGCCGAGGCGTTCGTCATAGACGCGAACGCCTCCACCCGCGGTGGAGGCACCTTCGTCAAAGTCGACCTGCTCCAACTCGTCGTCGAGACCGCCCAAAACGAGGTCAGCAGGGTCGAGGTCGCCAGGGTCGAGATCGTCAGCGAAGTCGGTTAGGCCAGCTTCGATCTCCTCGCGCCAACTGCGCCGCCCAGAGTCGACGCCACCGTTGGAGGCACGTCCACGCCCGGACCCACCGAAATGACGAACAACATCGCGTTCGTCCCGGCCCCGTTCGTCTTCCCACCAACGCGAATCTTGCGTGTCGAGCGCTCCTGGGGAGCGGGTCCAGACGTCGGTTTCGCGCCCAAGCGCACGACGGTCCACCGGGAGGCGGCCGTCGGCACGGTCGCCACCGCCCGAAGTCGGCGGCGCGACCCTCGGACCAGGCTTTCTGTCACGAGCGCTGCCGGATCTGAGATCGGCCGCTTGACGGCCAGACCGCCCGCGCTCGCCGCCCCAAAAGTCGTCGCGAACATCGCGGTCGGCGGGTGAGCGCCAGACCTCTTTGGCGAGTTCCCGCCCGCGCTGTAAGGCCGTGTCATTGGTCAATGGCAGATGCTGGCTCCCACCGTCACCGTGTCCGTCGCTGGCCACGCGCCGAGGATCGCGGTACGGGCCGAGAGGGTCGCCTAGACCGGGGCGAATGTTCTCCACCTGACTCCGCGACCGCACGGGGCGACCCTGAGGAACATCCGACCGCTGCGACTCGCGCTGACGCTGGCCAGATCGCGGCGAGCGAGCTTGCGGGGCTTCGGATCTGCCCACGGGCAAGGGACGAGGGCGCGGTTCTCGGGCATCGGCGACATCTCGGAGCTGACCAGATCGTCGTTGATCTGAATCCGGACGTCCGCCGCCTTGAAGCTCGGGAACTTCCCGTTCCCAGTTCCATACCGAACGGAGACGGGGGTTGCGGCGGTTGGCACCTGTCGATGGACGACGCCCTTTGGAGAGACGAGGCGAAAACTCATCGATCGGATAGACGGGTGCGGGATCGCCTGGCCTGGTGACGGGACGCAGGGGCGCGGACGCTTGATCATGCGCCGCATACCGGCGTTCACCGCCTTCGCCGAATCGAACCATGTAGACACCTCAAGGCAATGCGAACGGATTGCCGCCAACCCACTTGTTGACAACCGACCCTTTCAACCACTTAGGCGTCAGGAGCACCCGGTTCCGTCAAACGCCAGATCTGTCGGGCGATGACACTTCGAAGCGGGTAACCCAAACTCCCGAACAGGGGCCGATGGGCTCAGTTACCGTGGCGACATCTTCACACGCTGGTGAATCACATCGGTGTATTTATCCCACATTTCCCGGTTGGGGGTTGACACAGCCAGCGCGCATGCGCAAGCGGTGAGTGGCAAAGGCCACGGAGAAAGACCGCGACACAAATCCGCCGCCAAGCGAACAAACCACCAGCTCAAACCCGCAAATACCTGAGAATCCTCACCAAAAAGACGGCGACGAGCACAGGACCCCAGCGGACCTCTTACGCGTCGTAACCGTCGGGGCCGTTCGTACCGTCCATAGCCCCTGCTGGGACCTCACGGCGCCAATTACCCGACCGACCACCAGACTTCTCCCAAAGGGAAATCTCTGAGATGTACATGGATCGATCCATGGATTTACACATGTCGTAGATGGTCAAAGCCGCGACGGAACAAGCCGTCATCGCCTCCATCTCGACCCCTGTTCGATCGACGGTTTCAGCAGCAACCTCGATCTCGACAAAGTCTTCCTCGATCGCAAAACTCACCGACACCCCACCGATCAACAGCGGATGACAAAGGGGGATCAAATGAGGTGTCTGTTTGGCCGCCTGAATCGCCGCGACCCTTGCGACCGCCAGCACGTCCCCCTTGGACACTGCTCCCGACGCGATCCGCTGGCTGGTTTCGCCCGCCATGTAGACCCGGCCCCGGGCGAGCGCACGCCGATGCGTCGGCTCCTTGGGAGTGACGTCGACCATGCGAGCACGGCCGAGCGGATCGAGGTGCGTCAGTTCTTGGGACATCGACCGATGTTAGAGCTGTCCGAGGACCTGCTCAGGTCCAGCGAGTCAATACGAGATTACGCAGGTACTCGGCAAAGTCGGGGCCGAGGTCCTCTCGCGCCAGCGCGAGTTCGACGGTGGCGCGCAGAAAGTCTTCCTTCTTACCGATGTCGTATCGCCCGTCTCGGAAGCGGTAACCCATCACACGGCCGTCTCGCGCCAACTCATCGATCGCGTCGGTGAGCTGAATCTCGCCACCCACGCCGGGTTTGGTGTTGGCGATGACCGAAAAGATCTCAGGCTGGAAAACGTACCGACCGATGACCGCCAGATTGGAAGGGGCCTGATCTGGGGACGGTTTCTCGACTAGGTGGCTGACCGGCACCAACGGCTGTTCTTCGATCGATGGCAGGTTCTCGTCGACCGACGCGCATCCGTACAACGAGATTTCTTCGTGCGGCACTTCCATGAGGGCGACGACTGAACATCCATGCTCTTCGGTCGCCCGCACCATGCCGCGCAGCAGCGCAGAATCGTCGACCATCACGTCGTCGCCAAGCATGACGGCGAAAGGTTCGTTGCCGACGTGACCCTCGGCCATTCCCACGGCGTGCCCCAGTCCGAGCGCTGCACCCTGCCTGACCGAATAGACCCTGGCCAGGTTCGCAACCGCGATCACTTCGTCGAGCACTTCGGTTTTGCCGCCGGCCTCAAGCGCAGCTTCAAGTTCGGGTGAACGGTCGAAATGACCCGCAATCGAACCCTTTCCCCGCCCCAGAATCAGGAGCACGTCGTCGATGCCGGCATTGGCGGCCTCTTCCACCACGTACTGGATGGTCGGTCGATCGACCACGGGAATCATCTCTTTGGGGACTGCTTTGGTAGCGGGGAGAAAGCGGGTACCCAAACCCGCTGCAGGGATTACTGCCTTACGAACCTTGGTCATCGCTTACCTTTCACGGCCCTTCCTGGGCCGGGACTGTCCCACCGTCGGTCACTCTTGCAAGGTATCGACGGCTATCGGGAATGCGTGAACCTTTATTGACTGTTTGCAGCTGAAAAGTTTGGCATGCGCGGGCTGGCCTGCATCCTTTACCGGGGCCCACCGGTCCCGGCCAGACGCCGGTCTGAGTGGTTCGGACAACGACCACTACGATGGCAAGCCCTTCGGCAACTGGGACATCGCAAGTCCTCAGCCCAGTCCCAGCATTCCTGCAAGACGAACCAGCGATTCTCGAAGAGGTGCACGATGCCGGTCTACGAATTCAAATGCACGGCCTGTGACCACCGCTTTGACGTCAAGATGGGGATCAACGACGACCCTCCGACGTCATGCCCCGAATGCGGCGAGGCTGTCAAGAAGGTGTTCTCACCGGTCGGCATCGCCTTTAAGGGGTCGGGCTTCTACAAGAATGACTCCCGGGGTTCGAAGTCGAAGAGTTCGTCGACGTCGTCGACCAGTTCAACGTCTAGCTCTGAGTCCTCGTCGACTGGTTCGTCAGACTCCTCCTCGACGGCAAAGCCCGAAAAGAAAAGCTCGGACTCAAAACCGTCGACGAAAGCTGACTCCAAGGCGTCCTCGACCTGACAGACTGGACCCGCTGAGGCAAACCTGGCGCGGCTTTTGAGTCTTGATCACCGCCTTTTTGTCGGCCGGCATGCAGCGGCCCCTTCCCGTTCCGTAGGTAACGGAGCCCATTTGAGGATTGAAGTCCTCCATCAAAACCCCGGGCGCCTCTGTGCGCCCTCGATGGAGAGCAGCCTCAAATGCCACATCAAAGTTCAGAATCCCGACCTGGGACCGGCCCTGGCGACCGGGACCTTGCGCACGACGGACCAGCCGCCTGGTCGGGCGATGACCTTTCCCGGCGCAGTCCCCATCCCAACCGAGGTGACGCTTCAGCACCGGAAGACCTGTCCGGATCCGATCGCCCATTCATGCCGAGTCTTGAGATTCCGGCGTATGAGCAGCTTCACCGTTCGCCTCTGGGGAAACGGCTGAGCGGGGCGGACGCACCAGACCCATCGACGTCGCCTGCCGCCCCTGTCGCGTCTCGCTTACGCAAGCAGTCCAAGCCCCGAAGCGTTCTCGAAGAGCGGCACCGCAAGCGCCGCTGGCTGAGGGTGGCCGCGATCGTCGCCGCGTTGATCGCCACGAAACTGGTCGTGACCGACGTTGCGACCCTACGTCGAGCGTCGGCCGAGGCAACGGCTACTTACCGGGCCGTCGTTGCCACGAAGGACCTTCCGCTGGGGCACCTCGTCGAGGCGAGCGATCTGCGCGTCGTCACGAACCGAGGCTTTACTCCTCCGGATCAACCGCTCAGTCAACTGCGCGACGCTGAAGGAAAGGTCCTTGTCACACCAGTCCTCGCTGGAACGCCCCTTCAGTCACGGCACGTGGTGGCAATGACCCGCGGCGCTGGCCATCCGGTGCCAAATGGGAGCCGAGCGGTCGCCATCAACGCGTCGGTCCTGCCCTCTCTCGGACCGGGGTCCGTGGTCGACATCTGGGCAACATCTGATGACCCATCTACTCTCTCGTTGACAACAAACCGCATCATCTCAAGTGCAATCATCCTCGATGTCACGCAAACAGACGCCGTCGGCCAAGATTTCCCGGCAATGCTCACGGTGTTGGTGCCTGAATCCGACGTACCGACACTGGTCCAGGCCGTAGCATCTGCGTCACTCGTGCTTGTCGAAGCTCCTCCGGAGGCTGCGTGCTGCAATCGATCGTTCTCGGATTCTTCCAAGGGTTGACCGAGTTCCTACCTGTCAGTTCCAGCGGGCACCTTGTAGCTATCCCCGAAATTTTCGGTTGGAGCGAGACCACAACCACTATGGCCTTGTTCCTTCACATGGGAACATTGCTCGCTGTTCTGGTGGCGTTCAGGGCGGATCTCGCAACCATCGCGGGCGTCTGGTTCAAACGCGAACTCGACCCGCACGGCTACAAGCACCTCTCCAAGATGTTGCTGCTGGCGTCGGTGCCAGCCGCGATCGCAGGGCTCGCCCTGAACAGCGTTTTCGAAGAAGTTTTTGGCGACCCAATTTGGGTATGTGTCTTCTGGCTGGTCACAGCCGCGGTGTTGGTGTGGGGCGAGCGAGTTGCCTCGACGGAGAAGCGTCCCTCCCTGGGCATCGACGAAGATTCAAGCGGCGACGTCAACTGGCGTTACGTCACAGCACGCGCCGCGCTGTTCATCGGTTGCGCTCAAGCGGTCGCCATTTTCCCCGGCCTATCGAGGAGCGGGATGACGATCATCGCCGGGTTGCTGATCGGGTTTTCCCGTCCCGCCGCCGCTCGATTCTCATTCTTGATGTCCATCCCGATCATCGCCGGCGGCCTCTTGGTCGTAGGCCGCGACGTGATGGAGGGCTCCTTCGAGCTGGGGGCCGACGAGATCGCGGGTTTCGTCACCGCCGCGGTAACCGGGTACATAGCGATTCGATTCCTGATGGACTACGTCCGCCGCCACTCCGTTGCGGTGTTCGCGTACTACTTGGTTGGAGCGGCGGCAGTGCTCGCCATCTCGATAGCCGCGAACTAGCGGCCGACCACCAGATCGCTCGTCGATCGCGCACCGCTCCAAGCGACGGAAACCATCGCTGTCGCCCCTAACGGCCGGTAAACCCATACATCGCTGCGCACCGAGTGACTGCGCCCGGGTGCGCAGCGATCCCCGACTTAAGACCCCGAGACGCTCATCGAGCTGATCAAGAGGGTCACGCCCACGGCGCTACCTGGCAGCCACACCTCGTCTGCCCCAATTTCTGAAATATCGAGCAGCATCTTCTGCAAGGTCGAGGCAATGGTCATCTCTCGAACCGGCTCTGCAAAACGGCCATCGCGGATCATCAGGCCGTCAGCACCGACAGAGAAATCTCCTGACACCGTGCTCGCACCCGAGTGCAGCCCATTCAGCGACTGCACGTACAGACCATGATCAATACCGCCGATGATGTCGTCTTGGCCGCGAGTTCCAGGCACAAGCCGCAGGGCGCGCGCCCCCACTCCCGGAGCGGATCCGTAGCCGCCACGAGCGGCGGAGCCGGTTGTCCCCGCACCCGACCGGCGGCCGGTGTAGGAGTTGTTGAGCGCCGTCGCGAACTGCCCTGCAGCGATCAGCTCGGTCCGCCGGGTCGAAACGCCTTCGCCGTCTCGCCCGCCAGCGGAAAAGAAGCGAGCATCGGTCGGATCTTCGATCAAAGTAACCCCTGGGGCCGCGACCGCTTCACCGAGCCGGTTGACGAACATCGACCGCCCCTTGATCAGCGCTTCCCCGTTGCACGCTGAAGCGATCAGGCCAATCAGCGAGGCACTCACGAGTGGATCGAACACGATCGGCATCAACCCAGAGGCGCCTTGTTTGGCCCCCAACAACCGAAGTGTCCGCTCGGCAGCGTCGTCCGCCGCCTCACTCAGGTCGAGCGTCAGCGGGCTTCTGCCGACCGTAAAGCCGTAGCCGGTCCGGGTGTCGACGCCTTCGCCCGCCATCGCTACCACCGAAGCCGACGCTGCAGATCGACGGGACCCCGAGTGGACCCCCTCGGTCGACACGATCACCGAAGTACCCACGACATCCCCGTAGGCCGACGTTTCGATTCCGCGCAGACGGGGGTCGCGCTTCAGTGTCTCTTGTTCGAGCTCGAAAGCGAGCGCCACCTTGTCTTCGGTCGGAACCGAAAGGACAGCCGAGTCATAGACGTCCAGCTCGACCGCCGGGATTTCGTTGGCGGTGGCGGCGTCGACGAGCCCAACGAACTCGTCGGGTGCGGCCCATTTGGCGTTTGCCCGGGCCTGTTCCAGCGCCTCGCGAGCGAGTGTCGGATCGAGCGAGCCGACACTGGCATAGCCCTGCCGATGGTCGCTGATAACCCGGATACCGACGCCCTCGCTGGTAGCGACAGTAAGCGAGTGCAAGTTGGCGTTGACCACGTCGACGTCGGTGTCGATCCGCGATCCGACATACACCTCGATCTGTTCGCTGCTGTTGGCAGAGCCAACCAGCGCGTCCGCGATCGAGAAGAGTTCATCCATGTTGCGTTCAGGCACTTGCGGTACCCCCAATCGTCATCCCGTTAACCCGCAAAGTGGGCTGACCCGAGCTGACGGGAACCCCTTGCCCATCTTTCCCACAAGTCCCCGCCCAGGTGTCGAAGTCGTTGCCGATGGCGTCGATCTGTTGCAGTGACGCCGGGCCGTTTCCGATCAGGTTGGCCCCGCGGATTGGAGCGGTCACCACCCCGTTCTCGATCAGATAGGCCTCGGTGATGCCAAACACGAAGTCGCCGGTCGCCGTGTTGACCGATCCGCCGGAAAGCGCCACGCAGTAAATACCGTTCTCGGTGCTGGCGATGATGTCGTCGGGGTCGGTATCCCCCGCCAACAGGTAGGTGTTGGTCATGCGGGTCATCGGCAGGTGCCGGTAGCTCTGACGGCGCCCGTTGCCGGTGGGGGCGTGGCCACGACGGCGGGCTTCGATGGCATCCCACATGTAGTCCGAAAGGATGCCGTCCTCGATAAGCATGTTTGAAGCGGCGGGGTTGCCTTCGTCGTCGATGGCGAACGTTCCCCAGCCGGTGTCAAAAGTTCCGTCGTCGACCAGGTTCACCCCCGGCGAAGCGACACGAGTACCCACCCTGTCTTTGAAGACCGACGCGTCACGCCCGACAAGGTCGGCCTCTAGCCCGTGACCGCATGCCTCGTGGAAGAGCACGCCACCAGCGCCACGCTTTAACACCACGGTCGTTTTTCCGGTCGGAGCCGGGCGCGCGTCGAGCTTGACCAAGGCCTGCCGAGCGGCTCGGCGGGCAATATCTTTCGGGTCATAGCGCTCAAGCAGCTCAAAACCGACCGTTTGACCTGGTCCCTCAAAGCCGGTCTGCAACCCGGTGTCGCCGATCGCGGTGCACTGCACCAGGAATCGCGTCCTCACCTGGTCGTCGGCGACATGCAGGCCATCGCTGTTGGCCACGATGATCGACCGCGTCGAGTCGGCGTATGCCGCTGACACCTGCGAAATGGCGTCACCTTCTGACCTTGCGGCCTCATCTGCGAGGCGTAGAGCTTCGATCTTGCGTTCGGTCGGGACCTCTGACGGCCAGTACTTGGGCTCCGGGGATCCGGCGTGGCGACGGTCGCCCAAAGCGACGGTGCGGACACCGGCTTCGGTCGCACGCGCAGCGCTCGACGCTGCTTTGGCCGCCATTTCTAACCCTTCGGGCGACAGATCCGAGGTGTGGGCAAAGCCGGTGCTTTCGCCGACGACAACCCGAATGCCTGCGCCGCGTTCACGCGACGACGACAACTCCTCGATCTTGCCGTCGTCGAGGTGAGCTGAATTTGCCGCCCTGTCCTCGACAAAGACTTCCGCCCAGTCCCCGCCCCGGGCCAACGCGACCTCAAGGGTGCGATCCAGAACCGTCTGGTCGACCACGTCAATCTCCTCAATCGTCTTCGGACACCCACGGGCACCGATTCGTGAACCTCGCGACCTGCGGGGTTCACCCTTTGCGCCAACTCGGTGCGACATCCCTGCGCGGCCGGCCGTCAATCGCAGCGCCTGTTTGCGCACTATGAACACGGGCAGGCCGCCAGAGTTGTTACACGAAACCGGGGTACCGTGCGAGCAATTCCCCGTTTGACAAGCAGGCGGCACCGGCAGCCTGGTGGGTCACCCAATGAACGTCCGGTCGGTCCACAAACGGCAAACGACTGCAATCGCTGGTGGGACGCGACCTAAAATCTCACCCATCAGGCGCCCCGCTCGGCGACTCCCGCTGCGGCGACCTTCAAGACACTGGCGTGAAGCTCTCCCAGAGCGACAGCTCGCCAGACCTGCATTTCGCCCTTCGGCGAGGATGAATGAACGACTCTTTGGATTGGCTCCACGCCCCCATTTCGCGCCGTGCCCTGCTCGCGTCCGCTGCGGCGAGCGCGATTCTCGCTGCCTGCAGCCGCGGAAAGTCAAGCGATGACGCGAAGCCCGCACCTGACGCCGAGCCGATCCCGTCGCTCAACGATCATGTGCTCCGGCGTGCCACTTTCGGTCCTACAGAAAAGCTGGTCCTCGCCCTCGAGACGTCAGGCCCGAGCGCCTATCTGCAAGCTCAACTCAACCCTGCAGCGGGCGACTCCGACCAGATAGCCGAGGTGCTCGCGGGGTTCAAGACCCTTCAGCTGACCCCCGCTCAACGCCGCGAGCAGTACTCCGCCGACAACGTCCGGGGGGTGCTCAGCCAGGAACTGATGGGGGCGACGCTCGTCCGGGCGGTGCTGAGCCCCTGGCAGCTTTTTGAGGTGATGGTCGATTTCTGGTCGAACCACCTCAACATCTACCAGTCGCCTGGATTTGGCCCCTACACCAAACCAACCGACGACCAAACGGTGATTCGCGCCCATGCGTTGGGGCGCTTCTCGGACCTGCTCCAGGCGAGCGCCCAGAGCCCGGCAATGCTCGACTACCTCGACAACAAGGACTCGAGGGCAGACGGAACGAACACGCCGAACGAGAACTACGCACGCGAACTGCTCGAGCTCCACACGGTCGGCGTGGACGGCGGCTACACCGAAGCAGATATTCGCTCGGCCGCTCATGTCCTCGCCGGTTGGAGTATCGACGACGAAACCCTGAGCTTTCAGTTCCGACCGGACTGGCATGCCATGACCGGGACAGAAACCGTCATGGGCTGGAGCGCCGACGGTTTGACCGGCATCGACGCAGGTCAGTCGCTGTTGCGATATCTGGCACGGCACGAGAACACGGCACTGCACCTCTCCGAAAAGCTGTGCCGACGTTTCGTCGTCGACGATCCCAATCAAGAATTGATAAATGAGGTCGCCAGCGCCTACCTCCAGAACGACACCGACATCGCGGCGACCGTAGCAGCCATCTTTGCAAGCCGAGATTTTGCCGGATCGAGACGACGCAAGGTGCGCCGCCCATTCGAGATCGTCGCAGCGAGCCTCCGATCAGTCAACGCCCAGTTCGATCCCGCCAAGGCTCGTGAGCTGGGAGAATGGTCGCAGTTCGTCCTGACGTCGATGGGCCAGCCGCTGTTCAAATGGCCGCCTCCGAACGGTTATCCGGACACTGCGACAACATGGATGAACGCCGGGGCGATGTTGATGCGATGGAACTACGCCCAGAATTTGGGGGCAACCACCCAAGGAGTCTTCGTCGTCGATTGGGACGCTTTGGCTGCTGACACCGACGCCGACGACATTGCCGCTGCAGTCGACTCGCTTTCACGACGACTCGCCCTGTACCCACTATCCGCGCGCGAACGCGAAGCCTCGATCACCTATTTGGAGGGGATTTCGTCGACCGGCGTCGACCAGAACCGACTCGTGCGATCCGGCGCAGGCCTGCTGTTAGGTAGTCATGGCTTCCAACTCCGATAACCCGGTCCTCGTCCATTTGTTCATGCGCGGCGGGATGGATTCCATCAGCGCGTTGGTCCCCGCTGGCGATCCGAACTACCGCACCGCGCGCCCCACCAGTTCAATCCCTGAGGACAAGCTGATCCAGATCGATCAGACCTTCGGTTTTCACCCTGCAATGGCAGGCCTGGCCGAGCTCTACTCGGCCGGCGAGCTCGCTATCGTCCACGGGCTCGCCAACCCGTCCGAGGTCCGTTCGCATTTCGACGCGCAGGACGATGTGGACCGTGGTTGGCCCGGAAACACCAGCGAACTCACTGGCTGGATGGCTCGAACGGCAAACGCGATGACGCCCCGTGAGATCCCGGCGTTTGCGATCGGCAAGATGATGCCCCGATCGCTGTGGGGCTTGCCGTCGGCGGTCGCGGTACCGTCACTTTTCGGCTTCCGTATCCGAGATCTATCACAGCAAAATAGCCCGCTAGCTGCAGCTTTCAGCACGATGTACACGTTGGACGAGCCGGACGTGGCCGCCGCGCAGGGACAGCGGACGCTCGCGCTACTGCAGCGTTTCGGCACGATCAACGGCTCTGCCGACACCCCGGAGCGCTACGGCGGATCCGATATCGGCCATGACCTGTGGCAGGTCGCTCAACTACTGAACAGCGACCTCGACGTGGGTTTGGTCGCCGTCGACCACAACGGCTGGGACTTGCACGCCCAGATGGGCTTCTGGAACGAAGGCCGAATGCAGACCCAGATCAACCACCTGTCGACGGCACTCACCGCGTTCTGGGCGGACATCGAGGCCAAGCGAGACTCGGTCGTGGTGGTGTGTGAGTCCGAGTTTGGTCGGCGGATCGTCGAGAACAACTCCCAAGGGACCGACCACGGCGATGCATCTGTCGGGTTGGTTCTGGGGACCTCGGTCAATGGTGGACGGTCCTTCGGACAGTGGCCGGGACTTGATCTTGATCCCACCGCGGGGATTGCTCGGACCACCGATTTCCGATCGGTCCTCTCCTCGGCCGTGGTGAACCACCTGGGTCTGGGCTCAGCGGTCCAAACCATCCTCCCGGAGTTCTCTCAGAGTGAGGATCCAGTCGCGCAACTATTCGCCAGCGCGTGAGACATTCACCACTATCAGTGCTCAATAGACGACTTGATCCACTTTTTCGCCACTGGTTGCATTTCTTCACGGAGAATGCAATGATGACGGAATCAACGACCCCGTGGTCGTAAGTATTTGAAATATCGCGACGCAGACCTCCTGGGATGCGTCAGTCTCGGGCCGGTACATGCTGGCCGAGAGGCAAGGGGCTCACCGCCGGAAGTGACGTCGACCGTTCTCGCACGAGAGGCGTCACGCACACCCACAACCCGCCGCACCCGTGCCGGCGCTGAGCCCCTGCCACTTTTATCGAAGGCACTCGGACAACCGGGTGCCTTCGATCGCGTCTGAACACATGTGGGCGCGCGCAACCGGCCACGGACGGTTCGGTCTGTGGACGGGCGCGCTCAGGCAGTCCGAATCGATCAGCGACGATCGGCCGTGGCGGAACTACCTCAGCGCCAGGACGGGACGCGCTCTAACAAGTAGCGGCTGACGTCCATGCAGCGGTCGAGCACCGTGCACAAGTTTTCGTCACCCCGAAAGACTTGAAGAAGCGACAGGCGATGTTTGGCCACGACGGTCAATGCCCGCTCGGGAGCGTCGGTCACCTCGTGAAATGAGTCGATCGCCGAAACCTCGACCGGCAAGTCGATCCCACCAATGCCAGCGAGATCTGTAGCCACGACAAGCAGATCCGGACTTTCGGCCAGCGGGGGCATCATCCAGGTGAACGCCAACGGAAAGTGGAATGCGTCCGGTGGGTCTTCGTCTTCGTTCAAGACCAGAATCGCGTCCTCAAAACCCAGCAGCGTCCGCGGATCAACTTCGATCGCCAAGTGCAGGTCGACCGGACCGCCACAGCCCTCTTCGGGGTGGAGGTCTACTTCCCAACTCTGGCGCAGCGAGTACGTCTCCAAAAAGTGGCGCTCATCATGGACATGGAAGCCATGCTCGACGGCGTGGTCCTTTAAGTCGGTTACGTATCCAGCTACATCGATAACGGCCACTGAGGCTCCTGGCAAGGCTGCGCACGGTTGTACTCGAACGATGAGGTTAACGTTCGAGGCCCACTCGAGCCTGGTCGTCAAAGTTTTCGTCGACATTTGAACGACGGACGAGCGCAAGACCATAGGACCGCATCACACCAGGCACCGCCGCCTACAGTTGCCAGATGTGTCTGTGGCCTGCCGTTAAGGCGTGAGTAGAAAACGTCCGGCAGTTCTCCGTGAACCGCCGTGGTCAGCAATCCGCCTTCTCGTCACCGTCGCCATCGTCGGCGTTTTGGCCTGGAAGCTCAGCTCCGGCGAAGTCTTCCCGTCGGACTTTTCTCGAAACGACCTCATTTGGGTGCTCGGCGGCCTCGTCTCCCTCGAAGCCGGATATGCCCTGGCAGGTTGGCGGTGGCAACTCGTCCTCGGCTTGACCGGCCACTCTCGTCCTCTGGGGCGCCTGTGGTCGTACCTGCTTGCCGGGCTGTTCGTCAGCAATTTTCTGCCATCTACCATCGGCGGCGACGTCCTGCGAGTGACCAGACTCTCAAAAGACATCGACTCGACGGAAACAGCATTTGCATCGGTAGCGATCGACCGACTCTGTGGCTGGGCTGTCCTCCCGGTCATCTCCGCGATTGGGTTCATCCTCGACCCCGAACTCCTTTCGCTCGGCAGGGCGTCGCACGTGTCGCTCATCTTGTTGATCGGAGCCCTCGTTGGCCTTGGGGCGGTCCTCGCTATGGCAGCGAGTTCGCGCCTCGCTGGTCGCTTTGAAGGGCACGCAGGCTGGCAGCGTTTCATCGGCGCCGTTCACACCGGCGTACTCGAGATGCGCAGGCGGCCCGCAGCGGCGCTGAAGATCGCCGCTGTCACCGCCGTGTTTCAGTTGACCAATGTCGTGGCGTTTGGGTGTGCCTGTCGAGCCCTTGGAGTGCAGGTGCCCACGGCAGCATTGTTAGCCTTCGTGCCCGCGGTGAACATTGCCCAAGTCCTGCCGATCTCCTTTGGGGGTCTCGGCCTTCGTGAACTCGCCCTGATGATCTTTTTGAAGCCATTCGGGGTGAGTGAGGGCACAGCTACAGCGATCGGGCTGATCGTGTACGGGATGACCCTGATCGCTAGCTTGGTGGGAGCACCGATGTTCATGATGGGTGGCGGCAAACGCTCTTCGACATCGTCCGTTCGGACCCATACCGTGACCTCCGAATCCGCTGACGGTCTTCACATGGAGCAACCAGATGGCCCAACCGCCAACTGAGGGGAACGCCAGCCCTGCGGGCGCCGACTCGAACCCGACCGGCACCCTCCAGAGCGCCTCGCAACACGATACGGCCCTGCCCGTTGTGCCCACCTCGTCGAACGACGGCGGAACGCCTGACGCACCCGACAGCACCGGCGATAACGGCAGCAAGGGCACCTTCGGGGTGCGGGTCCTCAAAGATGGCCGGGTATTGCGTTGGTGGGTCGAAGCGCTTACGGTGCTCGGCTTCTACACGGTCTACACCGTCATCCGAAACTCCAATGAAGGCTCCGAGGCCGAAGCGTACAAACACGCTATGAGCTTGATCGACCTTGAAAAGGCGATGCGGATCTTCCACGAGCAGCAGCTCCAAGAGTGGGCCCTGAACTTCCGGCCGCTTGTGATCGCCATGAACTACTTCTATGGCTCCCTTCACTTTATTGTCACCGCCGGCGTCATCGTGTTCCTGTTTCGCCGTCATCCCGAGCATTACCCCAGGTGGCGCAACATTTTTGCCCTCTGCACGGCGGGCGCGTTGATCGGTTTTGTGACCTGGCCGCTCATGCCGCCCCGGTTGCTGCCGTCGGATTGGGGCTTTGTCGACACCCTGGCGAAGTACCCGACGTTTTGGACCTTTAACTCGGGCACGATGTCGAAGGTGTCCAACCAGTACGCCGCCATGCCGAGCCTTCACTTCGCCTGGTCGAGTTGGTGCATGTGCGCGTCGGTACCGTTCATCAGGCGGACGTGGGCTCGGCGACTGATGATGTCCTACCCCTTTTGGACGTTGACCGCCATTGTCCTGACCGGCAATCACTACATCCTCGACGCTGCTGGGGGCGCGGTGCTGTTCCTCGCTGCCTTCGTGATCGGCACCCTGTGGTCGCGTTGGTGGGCAAAGCACAGCCCGACAGTGACGGCCAACAAGGCCAACGCGAACGCTTAAGGGACGGCCCACGTGCGTCGACTGACGACGGTTGGGTGCAGCCGTCAACGCTTCGACTCAGGCCCGGCGACTAGCTAGCTGCAAGGGCGACGCGTGCTTATTGTTCGGTGCCCCCGGGGGCCAGGAGCTCAGCGTCGACCTCGTCTGTCAACGCTTCTGCACCGAGTTCTTCGACTGCTCGCTCCATGATCCCGACCGCGACGTCCCAGACGGTCTGGTCTGCGATCGACAGGTGGGCGCCACGGCGACGTACCAAGGCCAGCCGCCGAGGGGGCATCCCCGAAATAGCGAAGGTGCGGACCCCTTCTTCACCCCGCGGAGCAGCGGTCTGAGGCAGGATCGTCACCGCCCTGCCAGATCGCACGATGTCGGTGATGAGCCGCACGCCTTCGACTTCGATCGGAACCGACACGGTGACGCCCTGATTTCTTGCAGCGACTTCGACTTCCCGTCGAACAGGGTTTCCGCTCGGCGGCAGCGCCAACTGTTGGGTTGCAAACCAGGCGACGGGTATCGGCGGTTCGGGCACTTCAACGTCGGAAGCGACGACGGCGACGAACGCCTCTTCCAAAATGTCTTGTTTGGTCAACTTGTCCGACGCGTACTGCGACGTGATCACAGCGACCGACAATTCGTCGTCGAGGACTTCGCGGGCCAAACGCTCCGATGGGCCTTCTTCAATCTTGAGTTGAATGCCCGGTGCCCTGCGACGTAACTCCCCAACGAGTTGTGGGACCAGCCACGGGCTTGCGGTACCGACCACACCAAGGCTGGCGTGTCCGGTTTCGAGTTCGAGCAACATCGAGACGTCGTCTCGAAGCGCTGCGACTTCGCGACGGATGTGTCGCGCTCGCCGAAGAACCACCTCGCCGAACTCGGTGGGCGCCGCCCCCCGTCGCCCACGCACAAACAAGGGGACGCCAAGTTCGGTCTCAACCTGACGTACCTGTTCAGACACGTTGCTTTGGACCGTAAAGAGCCTTTCGGCAGCAGCGGTAAAGCTTCCAGTTTCGGAAATCGCCAGCAGTGCGTCGAGGTGACGCAGGTCGATGCTCATTCGGATTTTCCTATTCGACGGGGAATTTCTTGGCGGAGTTTTCGAATTCCACCGGGGTCGACCGCTTGCCTGCAGGGGAAGTCGCGCGGAGTATTTGCTATCACGCCCTCTGCGCGTATGCCGTGTTGCGACACCGCTTTCGCGGATAAAACCGCTGGTAAGCGAGTTACGGAGACGGTTGGCGAACCCAACCTCAATTTTGTGTGGACAATTTGCTTCAGCTAGGCATCTGCCTGCGTGATGGCATCCATCGATATTAGCTGTTTGAAAGAAAACGTTACGCGCGATTGAATTGCTTGCAGAAGAACGCACCCGGTTAGCACCCACTGCGCAGGCGGCGTTCTCACCTCCACGTCAGATGACGAAGCCGTGAGTTGCGGAGCACGAGATGCAATTGACATTCCTGAAGCACACCGACGACACCACCTGGATGTCCGACGCTGCTTGCCAGAGCCAAACCAACCTATTTTTCCCACCCGCCGGAGAGCGCCCAGAGGCCCGGGCAGTTCGCGAATCTCGCGCACGTGCCCTCTGCCACACCTGCACCGTGCTCGCACCTTGCCGTGAATTTGCCCGACACAACCGTGAGTACGGTTTCTGGGGCGCCGAAAGCGAAGAAGAGCGGGCAGCAGCAGGTTTCCGTGTGGACATGCCCGTCGGACGTGTCGCCCGCTACCCCCGCGGCAATGGCAAGCCGGTACGCCCCCGTATCCGTATCGCCTAGATCGCACAGCCCGTCTCGGGCACGAGTACCCCCTGAGGCCTCGGCAACTCGCCGGGGCCTCTGCGCGTCCGGGTACTCTTCGGCGACTACCTCAACGTCAGGACAGGGCGAACATGACCGAACGGACCTGGGAACGCAACCTTGACGGACTGGATCTGGACCAGTCTGGCGACGTGATCGGCGAACTGCTCGACACCGACGGCGGCAGACTCACCGCCCGTCTCATCGCCGGCGGCCGTTCCAACCTGACCTACGGGTTGACCGACGGGGATCGCAAATGGGTCCTGCGACGTCAACCGCTGGGTCATGTGCTGCCGACCGCGCACGATATGGCCAGAGAATTCAGGGTCATCAACGCTCTCACCCCCACCGACGTGCCCGTGCCGACCGCGATCACCCTGGTTGAGGATCCGGCGGTGATCGGCTCGCCGTTCTACCTCATGGACTTCGTCGACGGGCGTTCCCTGCGGACTCTGAACGAGGTGGCCGACTGGTCCGAGGCCGATGGTCGAGCCTGTTCGAACGAGCTGATCGGCGTACTGGCTGGGATTCACCAGGTCGAACCGGACCGGGTGGGGCTCGGCGACTTCGGCCGTCCCGATGGCTACATGCAGCGCCAGGTCGGAAGATGGGCCAAACAATGGGAGCAGAACGCCACCCAAGAACTGCCCCAAGTCGACGACCTGATCGCACGTCTTCAAAACGCCGTTCCCGCCACTAGCGACGCCACCATCGTTCACGGCGACTACCGCCTCGATAACACGATGATCCACCCGACCGATCCGGGAAAGGTTGTGGCGGTCGTCGACTGGGAAATGTCGACGCTCGGTGATCCCCTCGCCGACCTCGGTCTGTTGATGCTCTATTGGGGCGACGTGAGTGGAGCAATCGCCGCTGGTGGCGCGCCGGCAACGTCCGCACCCGGGTTCCTGACCGCCGCGGAGGTGGCCGAGACCTACTCACAGATCTCTGGACGTGACCTCAGCCAAATCGACTTCTACACAACGTTCGCTCACTTCAAGCTGGCCGTCATCCTCGAAGGGATCCACAAGCGGTTCCTTCAGGGCCAAACCGTCGGTGATGGGTTTTCTCAGATTGGATCGCTCGTCCCGTTGTTGGCCGACGCCGCACTCGAGATCGCCAACAGTTCGTCACTGACAGGGTTGCGCGCAAGGTCGTGACCGAGGTCCCAAACGGGCGACGGGCCGCTTGGCTGGTCGCTACTGGAGGGGCGCTGGGCGCCCTCACCAGAGCCGGTGTCGGCCAGGCCCTGTCTGAGATTTCAGCGCCAACAGGGTTTCAACTTCAGTTAGCCAGCGTCATGGTGGTCAACCTGATCGGGGCGCTGGCCCTCGGGGTCCTCAACTCGGTCGCCGGACCAGACCGACGCCTGCGTTGGGGGGTCGGCTTTTGCGGGGCCTTCACCACGATGTCAGGCCTTGCTGCAGTCGCTTATGACGCGCCAGCCGCGTCGGACACACCTGCATCCCTCGATCCGGTGGTCGCCGTCGCGGTGACCGTGTTCATCACGGGCCTCGGAATTTGTTGCGTCCGGATTGGCAGACAACTCGCCGGCCGACGCAGAGCGGCTCGTCGAGCGGCAGGACGAGAGACCTCCGACCATGAACCCCGGTAGCCCCGGCTGGTACGCCCTCGTTGGAACCGGAGGTGCCCTCGGCTCGCTACTGCGGTGGTACGTCACCACCTGGGCGAACCGGCGCGGCCCCCACGGGTTTGCCGCAACCGTCGTGGTAAACCTCGTCGGATCGCTGACCCTCGGCGTGCTGACCGCTCACGACCTCGGTGCCGCTCCTGCGGCCTTTGCTGCCGTGGGCCTATGCGGCGGACTTACAACCTTTTCGACGCTGGCCTTCGAACTAGCGACTCGCCCGGGCAGACTGAGATCGACCCTGCTCGGCAGCGTCACTGCCCTGGCTGCCTTTGCCATCGGAAGATGGTTGGGATAGAAGGCGTGTCTCCGTTGCACGTGGCGGCGCCGAGCCAAGTTTCAAGGTGATCCATGGAAACAATCCGCTGGAACGTAGAAGAACTCGGCAAAAGGCCGGTTTCGCGCCTGCCGACCATCCTGGTCGCTGCTTTTCGCGGATGGAACGATGCGGCAGAGGCTGCGACCCAGGCGGCGAAGACCCTCCGCGACTGGAGTTCCGCCAAGGCGCTTGGCGTGTTCGACTCGGAGACGTACTTCGACTTCCAAGCGGTCCGACCCGAGATGGTTTTGCGGGACGGTGTTATCCGCTCGGTGGCCTATCCCGGTATCAGCATCTACGGCGGCACCCTGTCTGACCGCGAAATCATCGTGGTCGAGGGTCCCGAGCCGTCGTTACGCTGGCCGATGTTCTGCGATGAATTGGTGACCTTGGCCGATGTCTTTGATGCGTCTCTGGTGGTCACCTTGGGTGCGCTGCTCGCCGAGGTCCCCCACAGCCGCCCTGTGTCGATTACGGGCGGCGCGTCGCGTGAGTTGGCGGGCAGCTTCCCCGCCCTTTCTGGCACGTACACCGGCCCTGCTGGCATCGTGTCGACCGTGCTGGAGAGCTGCCAACAACGCCAACTACCTGCGCTGTCGATCTGGGGTGCAGTGCCCTCGTACGCACATGAGGGCCCAAATCCCAAAGTAACGCTGGCTCTGCTCGACAGTCTGCAGGAGGCCTGCGGTCTGATCCTTCCCGACGAATCTGGCAGTTACACCCAGTTACGGGTCGCGGCAGCGAGCTGGGAGGAGCGGGTCAACACCTCTGTCGCAGAACACGACCAGGCGAGCCGCTACGTCCAACAGCTTGAAGAGAGCTACGACGACCGCGTTGAGAGCGCTGCCAGCGCCAACCAGGGAATCGTGGAAGCTTTCGAGGACTACCTCGCCAACCGCCCCGACCTGTTCGGTGGGGGTGGAGGTTCCGAGCTTCCGGGTTTGGACCCGACCAGGGCAATCTTCGATGACGAGCGCCCAGATGACAACGGCCCAGATGACGACGGCCCCGTCGACCACCCAGAGGAACGCGAGTAGATCAACTCCGCCCACTTCGGAGCGCGGCGATTCGCGGCAGGCCTAGAGTTCGGCATGGCTTCAGGACATCTCAGCGAAGGGCCGGTACCCGCAGACACGACGTGCTGCGGACTCAGTCGGCCCCTGACCTACACCGAGGTGGACTCCATCTTTGGGGCAATCGCAACCGCGTCAGCCGGACCCGGCGGACTGACTCGTATGCAGGGCAACGTTGTAGATGCGATCTGTCTCGCTCTGAACGGCCGCCACTTCGATGCCACGTCTGCGCCCGGCGTCTCACCCGCTGACCTCGCCAAAGTCATCACGGTCAACGGCTTTCCGGTCGTTTTTCGGGAGCGCATCGTTCGTTACATGGGCCTTGTCTCGCTGCTCTTGAACCCGCTCCCCTCGCACGTGGTCGACAACATTGAGCGGTACGCCGACGCACTAGGCCTTGCCGGTATGTGCGACGCGGTTGTCGCGCGCGTTGGCACCAAACGGCAGGACGCGATGCTCACCGACTTCGCGCGGAACGGCTACGCCCGGGAGTTCGTGGCGCAGGGATACGAGCGGGCGCTGCACGCATCGACTGCCGAGGTCGGCCATGGTTGGGGGTTTGCCGACCATGACGCGGAGCTAGCGGAACGCTGGCAGGCGCTCGAGGACTGTCCGACTGGGTCGCTCGGCCGTGATGTCTTTGACTTCTATCGGTCACGGCAGTTCGTCGTGCCGGGACTCCCCGGTTCGGCGCCGCCCCTTCTGGCTCAGCACGACTGGGTTCATGTGCTCGCCGACTACGGAACACGGGTCGACTGCGAGATCGAAGTCTTTGCGCTCATCGCAGAATCCGACGATGACCCGGCGGGCTTCAGCCTTCTCGCAATGATTCTGGGCCTGTTTGAGACCGGCACGATCGACGCCGCCGCGGGGATCTTCGAAGCGGACGCAGGCCACCTCGAAGATGAGGCGATGGCAATCCGGCTCGCAGACGCGCTCCGGCGAGGGATTTCGGCCACGAAGCCCGACGGAACCCGCGACGGCGGACTGCTGACCATCGATTGGTTTGACTACGCCGATCGGCCTACCCACGAGATGCGCCAAAGGTGCCGGATTCCGTTCAAGTCGGGGGCAGCGTTGCGCGCCGGAAGTCCGTCAACGTGGTCCTTGACCGGCCTATCGGCCTACCAGATGGCTCACTGCGACCTGACGCCATTCGCCGAACACCGCAGCATCGACTCGCTCAGCAATCTGTAGATCGGCGGGGTGTGCTCTTCGGTACTCCCGAACCCCGTACCCCCGTCTGGACAGGCAGCGTTCGCGCGGTTCTAGTGCGCCCTGATCAACAGATCCCAAAGCTTGGTCGAGAGCCACAGCGACTCGGTATCGACCCGTTCGTTCTCGCCGTGGAACATGGCGCCGTACTGTTCAAAGGTGATGTTCTGAGAGAACATGCCGAACCCGTAGGCGACCGAGCCCGCCCTCCGGAAGAACCTCGCATCGGTCGCCCCGACCGTCAGGTACGGCACGTTGACCGCACCCGGAGCAAGCACGTCGGTTGCTTTCTGGCACAGGTCCCAGAGCTCGGTGTCGACCGGCGAGGCGGACGACACCGCCTCGGCATGCGTCGACAGGGTGACGTCGGCGGCCAGGTCGCCAAGTGCTTGGAGAACAACATCCCGGACCTCTGACGACGTCTGTCCTGGCAAGCTGCGGACGTCTAGCTCAATTTCGACGGTGTCGGGAATGACGTTTGTCTTGCTGCCCCCATGCACCACCGTCGGCGTCATCGTCAGATGTGTGCATGCATGAATCTGGCGAGCAAGAGCGACCTCAGGCAACCAGGCGACCAGTTCATCGATCGAATCAGGGTCTAACAGCGCGGGCCCGATCGGCCCGTCAAAACCCGCAGCCTCAACAAAGCGTCGCCACGGTTCGGTCAAGGCGACTTTTGGTGTGAATTCGGCCAGCCGGCGAATGCACTCGGCTGCCTTGACCAGGGCATTATCGGTTCGGAGCGGCTGTGAACCATGCCCGGGCGAACCCTTCACCACAATGGTGAACCAGTGAAAGCCCTTTTCACCCACGATCACCGGGCGTAAGGGGCCCGATCCGACGTCCATCGGGAAACCGCCAGCCTCGGTGAGCACATGGTCGGCTCGAAAGTCCTGCGCCGCCCCATCGGTGAGATATTCGGCCCCCGCATGAGAGCCTGCCTCCTCGTCGGCGACGGCCACGAAGGTCACGTCACCTGCTGGTGCCCAACCGGTGGTAGCCGCACGGCGCATGGCCACCGCCATCGACGCGGTCAGGTTGAGCATGTCCACCGCGCCCCGGCCCCAGATCATCCCGTCCACCAGGGCGCCGCCAAAAGGATCCTCTTGCCAGTTCGCAGCATTTGCGGGCACAACGTCGGTGTGACCGATCAGCAGAAGGCTCGGAGCCGTCGAGTCGGTACCTTCGATCCGAGCGGCGAGCGACCCCCTCCCCGGAACCGGTTCATACACCTCGATGGGAAGGTGTGAGCCGCCGAAGTAGTCGACGAGTGTCGCCACGTTGCGACTTTCGTGCCCGGAACCTGGTGTCCCGTCGTTGACACACTCATTCCGGATCATCGCTGAGAGAAGTTCGGCGACCTCTCCGGTCACGACCGTTTCGTCTCGGTCTTCGAACGACGTCCTCATGTGGCGGTCCCGTCGTTATCGGGCGAGCCAGCTCCACCTGGGTCAGACACGGTGATGGTTGCCGGCCGCGGGGCTGCCAGCCGGTAGATCAGCTCACCGTTCTCTCGCCAGACTTCAGCCTGGTGTTCGCAGCGCAAATGTTCCAGGTGGGCATACGTCTCGCTCTGGGCCATCATTCCCCAGTGCCGCTCCGAAAAGAGCTGTTGAGAGAACTGTTCGACGGTCGCGGGTCCGATCTCGGCACCGATCCGCACCGTACGTTCGATCCGGTCTTCGTGGTGCTCGATGATCGCGACACAGCGCTCCGCGAGCGAGTCAAAGACCAACCCGTGCGCTGGTAGGGCCGAGGACGTTGGCCCGAGGTCAGCGACGTGACGGAGCGAGTCGATATAGGACTGCAACGGGTTCTCCGTGGCGGCCATTCCGGAGACATGCGGAGTGATCGTCGGCAACACGTGATCGCCAACGATCATGGTGTCGCCAGCTTCGTCAAAGAGACAAACATGGTCCAGGGTATGACCGGGTGTGTGCACGATCCGCCACGGTCGGCCCGCCAGCTCGATCGCCTCGCCTGCGACGAGTGGAATGTCTGCCGTCGGAATGCGGAAACGATTGGGAGCGATCATGGCCCCCGCGCTCATCGCGACATACCAAGCCTTGGGCGGCCCAACGAAATCGTTGTTCCATGGCGATTTGAAACGCCAATGACTGACACCAGCGAGCCGTTCGGCCCACCAGCGATCCTCAGACGTCGCCCATCGTCTCGCCCGCTCGGATGGGCTGCTTTTCCTCCAGCTACGGTCGGCAGACGGCAGGTCGAGCACGCGCTGACCGTCGCGAAGCTGGCTTGCCATGTCGACGGTGTCGCCGTCGCTGACCGGCGTGTGGACCTCGGGCGGCACGCCGAAATGTGGGTGCACCGCAATGCGCGCCCCCGAATGGCGTTGCACCCGTAGCGCCAGCCCGAAGTGATCGATGTGCCCGTGGGTCACGATCACCGTGTGAACGTCACCCAACGAAAATCCGGCAAGGCGGAGGCGCGCCTTGAGCGCCTTGTAACTCGACGGGTTGGGCATTCCCGGGTCGATCAGCGCGATCCCTCGACGATCGACAAAGCCATAACAATTGACGTGCCGCAGTCCGGGCAGCGCAACGGGAAGCTGCATCCGAAGTACGCCGGGGGCCACCTCGTCAACCGATTCGACGGCCGGTTGAGCTTCTTGCCGCACCGGTTTACTCAAAGCGTTCTCCTGTTCACAGGTCACCGGACTCTTCGCCGGGCGCCGTACGCCAGGTGGGCTGCCGAGGGAGATCGAACGTCGGGGTCACCGCCACTCCATCGATCGCTTCAAAGGCGAGGTCAACCCAACGGTCTCGTCCGGCGAGGGGCGACGGTAACGCGTCCCTAGCAAAGAAGCCGACGGCAGAGGTCTCTAGAGGATGGGGACAGAGGTCGCCGCCCACCAACTCACAGTGGAACAGCAGCGAGTACAGCGCCAGACCGCCAAACCCAAGCCTCAAGCCATCGAGCACGCCGATTAGGGCCCGAGGTTCGGCGATGATGCCGGTCTCTTCGAAGACCTCTTTGGCCGCTACTTCAGATGGCGAGTAGCCGATATCGGCCCAGCCAACCGGGTACAGCCAGATACCCGAGTCGGCGCGTCGAGTGAGAAGGATTTCGCCGCGATGGTTTCCCACGATGGCGGCAACAGCGACCTTGGGCGTCGGATACCCAGCGACACCTGGTTCGATGCTGTCCGTCCAGGCTTGGTAACGGTCCTCTGCCTGCACTCCACTTGCCGAGGCGGCGATATCGGCGGCGACCTTGAGGACCTCGTCGAAGCGTTCGCGCTCGTACAAGCTTTCGGTGAACGCCAGCCCTGCCCGGGCAACCCCGGCCAGGGTCTCGGACCAGCGGTGCAGGGTATGAATGTCAGGGGTGCCACGTTGGGGCAGATCAGACATGGGCTAAGCCTAACCTCGGCCTGGCCGATATCGAACCGAGTCGACTCCCTATGCAGGTGCGCGCAGCATCCGGCTGGGTTGAACCGATCGCCAGGTGTTTGGCCGCTCAGAACTCGAAGTGCCTGACGAGCCGAAGCCGTCGGCATGGCCGATCCCTAGGCGGCATGCACAGGGCTGTCATCAATTGCCGACAGCAGACCTCGCCGGAGTCGTTCCACATCATCCCGATCGGACAGCGAGGTGCCGTCTGCATGGCGCACATAAAAGGTGTCGACTACGTGGTCCCCGAGCGTCTGTACCCGGGCGAGCCGTACGTCGAGCGACAGGTTGCTGAACACCTCGGCCATCCGGCTCAGCAAGCCGACATCGTCATTGCCGTGCACCTCGACGACCGTGGCAAAGTCCGAAGCTCCGTGGTCGACGAGGACACGCGCCTTTTCCGGCGGCGCGGTCGCTCGCCGCATCGATGCTCGCCGTGTCGCAATGCGCGCCCGCAGCGCGTCGGTCATGCCGTGCTCGAAGGCGTCGAGCAGCTCCGCGGTCACCTTGCGACGTCGGCTCTCATCTTCGAGACGGTCGTGCGGGCCGATGACCTCGTACGTCTCTACGGCGGTACCACGAGAGGTCGAAAAGCCCGTAGCGGACATGATTCGAAGCCCGTTTGCTGCCATCACACCGGCAACGGCAGCGAGGAGGCCGCCCCGGTCAGCGGCGACAATCATGCATTCGAACATCGAATCGATCCCTGCGGGGCTCTTCCTCCAGCGGACACCCGGGGGGCCTTTCGCCAACATCTCGGCATGGATCGCCATCGTGTCGACCGTCGTGTGCGCCACATAGGAGCGAGGTAGATGGTCGATCAGTCGTTCGGCAGCCTCAGCTCCGATCTGCTCGGAAAGTGCGGCGATTCTGTCGCTCGGGTCGGTACCGATCATCGTTCCATCGCCCATCAAACGATGCGTCTTTACGTACAGCTCACGAACGAGCATCGCTTTTGAAGGACCCCACGCGCTGGCACCGGTGGCGGTCGAATCTCCAACCGTCAACAGGTACAAGAGGTCGAGGGTTTCTTGGTCTCCGACCAGGCGGGCAACCTGAGCGACCGGCGCCTCCTCCGACAGATCGCGGCGGGTCGCAACGTCTGGCAACAGCAAATGCCGCCGGACGCAGAGCCGGATCACCGCTGTTTCGTCGGCCGAAAGTCCACAGCGAAGCGCGATCACCTCGGCAACCTCGGCTCCCACAAGAGAGTGATCGCCAGGCATCCCTTTGGCAATGTCGTGAAGCAAGGCCGCCCAAGCCAACAGGTGTGGCCGGGGCAACGAGCGGGCCACATCTCCGTCAAAGCCGGGGTCGTCGAAGAGCTTTGTGCATTCGACGACTGCCTCGAGGAGGTGGCGATCGACGGTATAGCGGTGATACGCGTTGCGCTGGGGCAGCGAACGCAGACGGTCCCATTCGGGCAAGATCTGGGCGAACACGCCGGCATGAGCGAGTTCTTCCACCGCGTCGACAAGACCTGGCCCCGAGTTCAGCAGGTCTTCGAACTGGACCCGTCCACCCGCGTTCCACTGCGGCGATCCGCAGTCTTTGAGCGACAGGGCTGACCCTCGGTCGATGTCGATCCGCTGCTTGGATGCGACGACGGCGAGTCGCAGTGCCCACTCGGCGTTTCGGGGTGCGGTCTCAGGCAGAAAAGCGCGCCCGTTCTCGACCGGGATCCCGTCGACCAGTACAGGTTTGGACTTGCGCCGGAGCCGCGACGACGCGACCAGACGCTCCATCTCGTCCCACAGCTCGTCGGTGATCCAACGAGTTGACTGGCCGGACGCAGCGATCCTCTTCATCAAGATGTCTGCCGTCGGCACTCCGGTGAGCTCCGCGACACTGTCTTGATCTTGAAGAAGAAGCCGGTCAGAACGCCGCCCACTGGCGCGGTGGAGAGCGACGCGGGCGTCGAGCAACGTGGTCCGAGCCGTATTGATCAGGCGAACGTCCCCGGGATGTAACAGACCCCTGTCGACCAACACATCGAGCTCGATGGTTGAATCGATCGGGCTCAGCCGCTCGCGACAGATCTGAGCAGCCCACTCGACCGAGTGGATGTCGCGCAGGCCACCACGGCTCGACTTGAGGTCCGGTTCGAGAAGCTGGCCAAGCACCCCGTTCGCTTCTGCGCGGGTCGTCAGCCCATCGTGTAACCCACGGACGATGCGACGTCGATGTTTAGCCACCACCTTCGAAGCCTGGTCGAGCAGCGCTTGGGTCAGCGTCGGATCCCCGGCCAAGTGTCGCACCACCAGCATTGAGGTGAGCACTTCGTTATCGTCGGAGGCCAACGGGGCAATGTCTTTCAGGTTGCGGGTCGCGTGTCCGACGGTCAGACCCACATCCCACAACGGGTACCACATCGCCTGGGAGTACCCGTCGTCGGTAACCCCATCAGCAAGCAACAACAACACGTCGACATCCGATGCCGGACACAGCTCGCGACGGGCATAGGAACCCAGGGCTACCAGGGCTGCCTTCGGTGAAGGCAGCCCCTCAAAGCACTCGATCAGTACCGAATCGACGAGGGACGAGTAGGCAGCTCCGAAGTCAGCGCCCATCACCGTCTCGTCGTCGAGCAGCGCTTGGCGCTGTGCGCTGAATGTCACTTTCGCCATCATCGTGTCGGTCCCTCGATCGATCTGCCCGGGTCACGCCGCGCGGCGTTGTGGTACGCCTAGACCAGGTCGTACGCCGTTTCGGCGTGGTAGCTCAGGTCCAGGCCCTGCATTTCCTCTTCCTCGCTGGCACGGATGCCGCCGGGCACAAGCGCATCGACGACCTTCAGAATGACAAAGGTCAAACCTGCTGAATACGCAAAGGCAGCTCCATTTGAGATCAATTGGCCGATCAGGAGGTCAAAGCCGCCGCCGAAGAACAGACCTTCGACATGGTCGGTGAACTCGGCGTTGTTCGCCACGAAACCAAGGGCCAGCGAACCGAAAAGGCCTCCGACCAGGTGGACGCCAACGACATCAAGGGCGTCGTCAAAACCCAACTTGTGTTTCAACGAGATCGCGTAGAAGCAGAGCGCCCCGGCGCACAACCCGATGACGATCGGCATCATGCCTGTGACATACGCGGCCCCGGGAGTGATCGCGACGAGTCCCGCGACGGCACCTGAGGCGGCGCCAAGGGTGGTGGCGTGACCGGTCTTGATTCGCTCGATGATCAGCCATCCGACCATGGCCGCGCCGGCCGCGAGCTGAGTGTTCACAGCAGCGAGGATTGCGTTGTCGTCGGCAGCGAGCGCCGAGCCAGCGTTAAAACCAAACCAGCCGAACCACAAAATCCCGGCACCCAGGATCGTGAGGTGCAACGAGTGGGGTGGCATCGGGGACTTCGGCCAGCCACGGCGCTTGCCCAACATGATCGCTGCGACCAGCGCGGCAGCACCGGCATTGACGTGCACAACAGTCCCGCCAGCAAAGTCGAGCGATGCGAAGTGTTGCTCTAACCACCCGTCACGGATCCAGCCACCCTCACCCCACACCCAGTGAGCCACCGGCGAATAGACGAGCACCGACCACGCGCAGATGAACGCGAGCCACGCCGAGAACCGCATGCGGTCGGCGATCGCACCCGAGATCAAGGCGGGCGTGATGATGGCAAATGACAGCGCGAAGACGAAGTTGAGCAGGGAGTCGCCCTCGTTGATGCCCGACATGAAGGCGTGATCGAAACCGCCCATGAACGAGCCCTGACCTCCGGCCAGGCTAAAGCCGACAACGGCCCACAGAATGCTGACGACACCCATGCAGATGATGTTCATCATCAGCATGGACAGCAAGTTCTTTGAGCGGACCATACCGCCGTAGAACAACGCCAACCCCGGAGTCATAAAGATGACCATTGCCATCGAGGTCAAAATCCACGCGACAGAGCCTGAATCCATTACAGGTTCCCTCCTCGTCAGACGACCCGGACGCGTGAAATGCCCGAGTACGTCAAGCCCAAAGCGTGCCCCGGGAACTCGATGCACGCGTAGGGAAAGGCTCATACTTCGCTGTTAACGGGTGGGGGCGCAATTGTTTCGGGTTCGTTAACGCGAACCGTTGAGATGCCAGGGCAAAGCCATGCCTTGCGGTCAGGAAGGGTTGCTTGCGGATCGATACAGGGGGTGTCGACGAGCCTTGATGACCCGTGTTTTTGCAACTCCAAACGCGAGCGAGAGAGCTGGCAAGGTGTCGTCGCCAAAGGCGGCAAGATCGGCTGCGGCCAGCCCATAGGGGTCGTCGGGGAATCGTTCCCGGTGAAACGGATCCAGGCGCGGACCTTGCGCTCCGGCTGCCACCAGCATTTCGGTCAGTTCCCGCCCAAGTGTCCTGATGATCTGCTGTGGTGTCGCCCGGTGCTTCTCAGGATCTTGAGCGAACAGGACCCGAAGCGATTCGACGACTCGATCCGCAGCTCGACGCCCGGCATCTTCTGCGACCTCCCTCGGATCACCTAATGCCGGATACGCCCAATCGTCGGGCTGATCCGCGGCGATCTGCTCGTACTGCGTCACCGCCCAACCCGGGCCCAGAGCGTCGATGCACGCGACCATCGCTCGACCAATCTCCGCCAGTAACGCCAGCCCCTCTTCCTCAGCGACCTGGGGTGCCTCAGAGATATCGGGACCGCCGCGCCGCAGATGATCGGGCAGCTCATGACCGGTCGAACTTCCCATGCTGATCCCCGTTCCTTGGCGGCATCCGACCCAACTTCCGCTAGGGCGATGATGCGACCCAAATCCGATGACTTCACGGGCGCAGGGGCGCCCATCCAAGGGGCCCACGGCACAGGACACCTGACGAACATCTAGCCCGACAGGATGTCACCCTCCATGCGGTTGACTTGAACTCCCGATTCGCGCCAGAAGTCAACGGCCGCCTGCACTGCGTCGTCGGCCCCGTCGAGTTCCAGGACCACCCACCCCGAATGCTCTTCGACATTGGCGCGGCGAATGTTGGGCAGCACGTCAAAGCGTTTCGCCGCAGTGAAAATCAGCGGTTGCTTGACCAGCGTTTCGGGAAACGACAAGAACAGATGACGCGACACCGTTGCCTCCATTTCAACATTCCTCCGGGATCATGGGTTGGAGACCAACCGTACCCCCGGTGACGGCTTCGGCGTCGCAGAGTTGTGGCGCGTCGATGGGAAACAACGAGATAGGGCGCCGAACCATCAGGTTCGGCGCCCTATCTACTAGGTCAATTTGTTCGGTGGCACCCCATGGAAGCGGCAGTGCAACCGAGCCTTTTCGGCGTCTAGAAGTCGTCCATTCCGGCCATTGGGTCCGGGCCGTCGGTCGGCTTGTCAGCCACAACGGCTTCGGTGGTCAAGAACAGCGCTGCGATGGAGGCAGCGTTCTGCAGGGCCGAGCGAGTCACCTTGGCAGCGTCGATGACGCCGATAGCAAAGAGGTCCTCGTACTCACCCGTGCGGGCGTTCAGACCTTCGCCACCCTTCATGTCGGTCACCTTGGCGACCACGACACCTGGCTCCAAACCGGCGTTCAGAGCGATCTGACGCATGGGCTCTTCGAGGGCGCTCGCCACGATCCGCACACCGGTCGCGACGTCTCCTTCGAGGGTTCCGGCGAGCTCGTCGACCGCAGTCTTGGCACGCAACAACATGACCCCACCGCCAGGAACGACACCCTCTTCGATGGCCGCTTTGGTGGTCGAGACAGCGTCCTCGATGCGGTGCTTCTTCTCTTTGAGCTCCACTTCGGTAGCTGCTCCGACCTTGATGACGGCGACGCCACCGGACAGCTTGGCGAGACGCTCTTGAAGCTTCTCGCGGTCGTAGTCGGAGTCCGAGGCGTCGATTTCGTTCTTGATCTGTGAAATGCGACCTGCAACATCGGTCTCGGTGCCAGCACCTTCGATGATGGTGGTCTCGTCCTTGGTGACGACAACTTTGCGGGCCTGACCGAGAAGGTCAAGCGTTACGGCGTCGAGCTTGAGACCGACGTCCTCGCTGATGACCTGGCCGCCGGTGAGGATTGCGATGTCTTCGAGCATGGCCTTGCGGCGCTCACCGAAGCCCGGAGCTTTCACGGCGACGGACTTGAAGGTTCCCCGGATCTTGTTGACGACCAGGGTGGCCAGTGCTTCACCCTCGAAGTCCTCGGCCACCATGACAAGCGGCTTGCCGCTCTGCATGACCTTCTCAAGGACGGGCAGCAGATCTTTGACGGCGGTGATCTTCGACGAAACGAGGAGGATGTACGGGTCATCCATCACCGTTTCCATCCGCTCTGGATCAGAGACGAAGTACGGCGAGACGTAGCCCTTGTCGAAGCGCATGCCTTCGACGATGTCGAGGTCCAGGCCAAAGGTCTGGCTCTCTTCGACGGTCACGACACCGTCTTTGCCGACCTTGTCGATGGCGTCAGCAATGGCGGTCCCGATCTCGTTGTCCGCGGCGGAGATTGCGGCAACCTGTGCGATCTGGTCCTTGTCTTCGACTTCTTTTGCGGTGTCGTGAATCTGGTCGACAGCGGTCGCCACTGCAGCTTCGATACCGCGCTTGAGGAGCATCGGGTTGGCGCCCGCTGCGACGTTCCGAAGTCCGTGACGCACCATGGACCAGGCCAAGACGGTTGCCGTCGTCGTGCCGTCACCGGCGACGTCGTCGGTCTTTTTGGCGACCTCTTTGACCAGCTCGGCACCGATCTTTTCGAGCGGGTCTTCAAGCTCGATCTCTTTGGCGATCGATACACCGTCGTTGGTGATCGTGGGAGCGCCCCACTTCTTTTCCAGAACGACGTTGCGACCCTTGGGGCCAAGCGTTACGCGCACCGCGTCGGCCAGCTTGTTCATGCCAGCCTCAAGACCCTTTCGGGCCTGCGCGTCAAACGTGATCATCTTTGCCATGGTGGGAAACCCCCTGGAGCTGATGGTGGGAGGCGATAGTGCACCCCCAGCGCGGTTAAGAATGCGGGCTTTGAAGCCGCCCGGAAAGCGAACGGCCCATGTTCTAGCACTCTCGACCGTCGAGTGCTAAGCACCCCACAAATCTCCGCCCGCGCGTCCAGGGGTACAACCCCCAGGGCTAGCCCTTATCCGCCAGCGACCGCTGGGACGATGCTCAGCACTTGGCCTTCTGCGACGGCCGTTTCGGCGCCGTCGAGGAAGCGGATGTCCTCTTCCGCAACATAGATGTTCACGAATCGACGCAAGTTGCCATCGGCGTCGTGCAGGCGGTCGTGAAAACCGGGATGCGCGTCATTGAGCGCTGCGAGAACGTCGGCGACAGTTGCACCGTCGACCTGAACTTCCGCGGCGCCCTCTGACAGATTTCGAAGAGCGGTTGGGATTCGAACGGTTACAGCCATCTTCTATTCCTCGATCTGAAATGCGTCATTGAAGGCATCAAGGGTGGGCGCGATGGTAGCTGTCGGCCCTACAACAGGCTGCACGGCTTCAAGCGTCTTGAGCCCGTGGCCGGTGACGTAGGCAACGACCTTCTCGTCCGGTTTGATCACACCTTGTTCGGTCAACGTTCGAAGCGTCGCGATCGTCACACCCGCAGCCGTCTCGCCGAAGATCCCCTCGGTCTGGGCTAGCAGCCGGATGCCCTCGACCACCTCGTCGTCGCTGATGGAAGCCATTCCGCCGCCGCTCTCACGGATGGCGTCGAGGGCAAAGTAACCGTCGGCCGGGTTGCCGATCGCCAACGACTTAGCGATCGTGTTCGGCTTGACGGGTCGAATGGTGTCAGAGCCCTCCAAGAACGCAGTCGCGACCGGCGAACAGCCTTCGGAGTCGGCTCCAGACATCCGGACTTCGGCGGGTCCGTCGATCAGACCAACCTTGACCAACTCTTCGAAACCCTTCTTGATCTTGGTCAGAAGGGACCCTGAAGCGACCGGAACCACGCAGTGGTCGGGCAGCTGCCAACCCAGCTGTTCCGCGGTTTCATACGCCAGGGTCTTTGACCCTTCGGCGTAAAAGGGGCGAACGTTGACGTTGACAAAGGCCCAGGGGTACGTGCCGGCAAGCTCGGCACACAGCCGGTTGACGTCGTCGTAGGAACCTTCGATCGCGACGAGGTTCCCCCCGTACACCGCCGACGTCGTCACTTTTCCGGCTTCAAGATCGGATGGGATAAAGACGTACGACTTGAGCCCTGCATGAGCTGAGTGCGCTGCAACCGAGTTGGCCAAGTTGCCGGTGCTTGCACAGGCAGCCGTCTTGAAGCCGAAGTTCACAGCCTTCGACAGCGCCACGGTGACAACCCGGTCCTTAAAGGAGTTGGTCGGGTTGAGGGTGTCATTCTTGATCCACAGATCGTTGAGCCCCAGCACTTCACCCAGACGGTGCGCCCGAACAAGCGGCGTAAAACCCGCGCCCATGTCGATGAGCGGCTCGCGGGGCGTCGGCAGGAGCGGCTCGTAGCGCCAGATAGACGGTGGGCCTGCGGCAATCGACTCACGAGAGATCACCGAGGCAATCGCGTCGTAGTCGTAAGCAACCTCTAACGGACCAAAACACCACTCACAAACGTGAATTGGGGCAATCTCGTATTCGTGCGCGCATTCGCGACATCGAAGCGCGCGCACGCAGTCGGCATGCGTTGCAGCCATTGCTGTATCTCTCCTCGTGGTTAACGGCGTTACTTACTTCCGCTGCGCTCTGATCGAGCCTTCCACGAGCTGGCTGCTCGCTGAGCTCATCGTTCAGGCATTGGCACCATGCTGCAACGGCTCCGTCCCTCACAGAGTGGAGATAGCTCCTACACTGGCTCGGGCCGGTTCCGTTAGCGCTGGTTGCCGCGGCGTCGTCGGGCCTGTCCCTCGACCGCTCTCGATGAGCGCATTGGTTCGCTAGATGGTGCCATGTCGCCAAGGACAGAACAAACCGCTTCTCAAAGTTGTCAATGCCAGTCCACCGACACGCCAACGATCGAGACCCCCGCGATTCTGCCGCCGTTGGCGGCACTTTGACAGCGCGCGCCACAGACTCGAGAGCGCCTCGGCCGACTGTTTCGGTCATCATCCCCTGCCAGAACGAGGCGCCGACGGTCGCGTCGATCGTTTCCTGCATCCGAAGAGAACTCGTGGAAGCGGAACAACTCGTCGACGAAGTCATCGTCATGGACGACGGTTCGGTCGATGACACTGGCCGCATCGCGGAAGCGGCCGGGGCGAAGGTCGTGGCGGTCGACTCGGTGCTCCCTCACTTGGAAGCTGGATCCGGTAAGGGCAACGTCTTGTGGAAGTCGCTCTTTGCCAGTTACGGCGACGTGATCTGTTGGGTCGATGGCGACATCCGCAACTTCGAAGCGCACTTTGTTCGCAACCTGATCCAGCCCCTGCTGGAGGATCCCACCCTTTGCTTCGTGAAGGCGTACTACCAACGCCCCTACCAGAACCTGCCCCAAGGTGGGGGGCGCGTGACCGAGCTGGTCGCGCGGCCGATGATTTCCCGCTACTTCCCCGAACTGTCCGGTATCCGTCAGCCGCTCTCCGGCGAGTACGCCGGCCGCCGAAGCGCCCTCGAATCCGTACCGTTCGTCGAGGGGTGGGGTGTGGAGATGGGCCTACTTATCGACCTGACCCGCCAGTTCGGCGTCGAATCGATCGCCCAAGCTGACCTTGGGATACGCCGCCACCGCAACCGTGCGCTTCACGAATTGACCCCTCAGGCGGCGGCGATCATCAATGTGATGCTCAAACGATCTGGGTGTGATGCTAACGGGCAGAGCGAAAAGGTCGTTCGGCTCTTACCCGACGGCGGCCTGGAATGGGTACCCGTCGAGAACCGTGAACGCCCCCCGGCAGGCGTCGTTCGCCGAAGCCTCCGGTCAGAGGCCCGCCGTCAGTAAACGTTCGGCGCACCTCTCGACGATGGGGCTCGGAAGCGGTTGGAACTAGCTCTTTGAGTCTGAGCCAGCCTGACCAGAGCCCGGCTTGTCGGGCTTTGATCGGGTAATACCGCCCGGACGACGGAGTGGAGGGATACCCCAGTCAGCGGTCTTCGCCGCGGCTCCCACCGGTTCACCCGTGATGTCGACACCCATCTCGGCGTCGTGCTTTGCCATCTCGGCTTTCTCTTCGTCCCACACCGGGTCCTGACCCAGAACGACGCGCCTCCACAGGTGACCACCGATGATCTTCAGGGTCGCAGTGGCCGGAACGGCAATCAGCAGTCCAAAGAAACCGGCCAGCGTCCCGCCAAGTAGCAAGGCAACCATCACGGCCACTGGGTGCAAGTGGACGGTGCGGTGCATCACGTACGGGCTGATGATGTGGTTGTCCAACTGCTGGACGACAACCATCACCACGATCACCAGCAACGCCTGAACGGGGGTACCGGTCGTCAGTGCGATGGCCAAACCCGGGATGCCGCCGATCCAGGGTCCGATCAGGGGGATCATGTTGAACAGGCCAGCAATCATGCCGACCACCAGCCACAGGTCCAGGCCAATCAGCCACAAACCAAGCGATGACATGATGCCGACGACAAGCGCGACAAACAGCTGACCTCGGAAGAATCCTCCAACCGCTGCCCCGACGTGGCGAGCCATATACACGATGTCTCGATCCATCGGCGCTGGCAACAACTCAAGTGCCACCAGGCGCAGGCGGGGAAGGTCGATCAAGAAATAGAAGGCAAAGATTGGTGCGAGCACCATGATCAGCAGCACATCGACGACGCGCGACCCGATCTCTCTGGCGGTCTGTAGCTGATCGCCGACAGACACCTCACTGTTCTGGGCTTCGTCCACAATCTCTTGGACCGTCAGATCTAACGGCGACTTTGCGAGCCAATCGTCAGCGGTCTGCTCAAGCTGCGTACGCAGACATTCCTCATCATCGTCGGAGGAGCCCGAACCGCTCTCGCCGTTCCGGGAGGTGTCACCGTCCCTATCGGAGGTGTCCGACACGTCCATGGTCGTCGTGGTCGATGCAGTGCTCGACGTGGCACTCGACGTCCTGTCCGACCGCGGCGACTCGGAATCGCCCGTCGTGGTCGTGGTCGTCGAATCAGCTTCTTCGTGGCAGTCCCACGACTGAGACAACTCGTCTACCTGGCGAGTAATCATCGGGCTGACAAGCAGGACGACCAGCGTCAAGCCTAACAACACCCCCAAATACGCGACTGCCGTACCGATCACTCGGGGCAGGCCGCGGCGCTGCAAGAACGAGACGATGGGATTCAGGAGAAAGACGAGTGCACCAGCGATGATCAGCGGCGGAAGAATGACCGCAAAATGCCAGAGAACCCAGACGACCGCACCCACGGCCGCGAGGATTCCCACGACCGCCCATGACACCTTGCCGATCCGCAGGATTCGGTCTGCGGCGCTCTCGAATGGTGAGGTCGCCTCTGTAGAAGGCGGAGCATCAGCGTCGTCGTGGCCGCTTGTGTCATCGGCAGTTTGGTCCGGAGTCACGGCGCAAACCATAGCCGTCACCGGCCGCTGCTCAGGAGTAAGGACGCTGGCACTCAGTTACGCCCGCGCGCCGGTCTGGCGGGGACGGCAGCAGGTTCAGCGCTCGCTCAGGCGATCAGCCGCCAAGGAAACGTCGTCCCAGATCCAGTGCCGCCTCCTCGACGAGCAAAGCCGCCCGAGCGAAGGCGTCCTCCTCGTCGAATGCTCGGCCGATCAGATCGCTCACGATCGCTCCTTCAGGCGGCCCGAAAGACGGCGCGATACGACCGACGATCACCCCGCAGTGGGGTACCGCGTACTCCTTGGCCAGATCGACGACATTGCCCACGACCTTTCCTTCGAGCGACGACTGGTCCAGTTGGCCTTCCCCGGTCAGGACCACCTCGGCGTCTTCAAGAAGCTGATCGAGTCGCGTCGCTTCTGCCACGACCTCAAAACCGGGAACGAGCTCGGCGCCGATCGCCGCCAGTCCCCCCGCGAGTCCACCGGCTGCACCCGAACCCGGCAGCTGCGAAACGTCGACACCGCATCGCTGCTGGTAGAGGGATGAAAGTCGACTCAGTCGCCGTTCCAAGAGGGCGACCTGTGCCGGGGTGGCACCCTTCTGGGGGCCGAAGTCGGCTGCGGCGTCCACGAACGCCGTGGTGACATCGCACGCGACCGTCACTTTCAAACCCGCAAGGCTCCATCCGAGCGCGTCGAGGGCTGGCAGGCCGCCGTCTGTACAAGCGGTTCCCCCGACCCCGACGATGATCTCCCGGGCGCCGCCTCGTTGCGCCGCGGCGATGAGTTCCCCAACCCCTCGGGATGTGGCTTGCAGCGGGTCGTTCGGGCCATCTACGAGCGCGATGCCGGCAGCCTGAGCCGCTTCGACGACAGCAACGCTTCCGGGCAAGATCCCCAGCGTCGCTTGAACCCGCTTTCCGGTCGGGCCGGTCACCATCACAGGTCGAGCCGAGCCCCCTCGGGCGTGAAGCAAGGCTTCGAGCGTTCCTTCGCCTCCGTCGGCAAGGGGTACGACCGCCACCGAACTTTCACCGGCGCGCTTGACCCCTGCGCGCATCGCCGCTGCAGCTTCGGGAGCCGACAACGAACCACGAAACTTGTCGGGACAGCAGACGACCCTTGGCCGTTTGGGCACCGGTCGGCGTCCGGGTGTCTAGCCGATTACGACGATGATGTCGGCGTTGCCTTCTTCGGTGCTGTCCAAGGAGAGCTTCTGGCCGTTAATCGGGGAGAAGTTGATCTTCGACTCGCCCATCGCCTCACCGACGGCGGTTGCAACAATGCGAGCGTCTGCCTCTGCGATGGTGGCGGAGTTGTAATACACAGACGATTCGGTGACTTTCTGAGCGGCGTTAGCGGCGGTCAAGACGTCGTAACCGCTCTGTTCGAGTTTCGTCGCCAGCGTCCCAGCAGCTCCCGACTGACCCGTTCCGTTCAGGACCAAAATAGCCGTCTCACCAGGCGCTTTACCGGTGGCGGGGGCCTCGCCATCCGCGGCCGTCGTCTGGGTGGTCTCGGGCCCTTCCGACGCGGTGGTCTGAGGAAGCGGAATGGTTCCCGTGCTCAGGGTGGCGTCGGTGTTGATAGTGATCGTGCCGTCGTCCTCGGCCGGCGCCTGGGTGACCGTCGTCTGGGTTGACTGGGCGACGGGCGAGGAATCAGCTCCCCTGCTGGGGTCGGTGAACTGAAGGAGCAGCCAGGCCAGAACGATGGCGAAGCCGATGAGCAAAGCCCCTCGCACTAGCGACACTGCCGTGTTCTGGGTGTTGGACATCGATGTTGCTCCGATTCGACACTTCGGACGGTCGACACCGTCGAACAGGAAACTCCCGCCAGAAACACTGGGCGGGCCGTTCGAACGGGCAGGTCCGGTCGTTCTCACCAGGACACTCGGGCCCGGGGACCCAGGTGCCACTGGCCTTCACAGAGCCGGAGGTCGGATTCGAACCGACGACCTGACGATTACAAGTCGTCTGCGCTACCAGACTGCGCCACTCCGGCAATCGCCGTACATGCTAACCGGCGCGCGCTCGCGAGCGGTTCACCCTTATCGGCTTAGCGCGGATCGTTGGCGTGCCACCTCGACGCAGACGATCGCAGTAGCTACCGAGACATTGAGACTCTCTATCCCGTTGGTCATCGGGATCGAAACCAGAGCGTCGCAACGCCGCTTCGTCAGCGGGCTCAGTCCGTCGCCTTCGCTGCCTGAAACGATAACGATCGGTTCGCGCTCAAAGCGTGCCTGGTCGTAGGGCACGTCACCGTCTCCGTCGAGGCCGTAGCTCCAAAGCCCGCGCCGCTTGGCATCTTCCAGAAAGGTCGGTATGCCGGCGACAAGGGCCACCGGCAACCTTTCTGCCGCTCCGGCGGCCGATTTCATCGCCGAGGCGCTGAGCCGTGCCGTTCTCTTTTTCGGCAGAACCATCCCGGTTGCGCCAGCAGCGCACGCGCTGCGCATGATCGCACCGAGGTTCCCCGGATCGGTGACACCGTCAAGTGCGACCAGGAACGCAAAAGGGTTGTTGCACAGGTCGTCGATGTCGGCGGGCTGGATAGGTTTCGCTCGTGCTTGGACACCTTGCGGGGTTTGGGACTGAGCGAGAGCAGCGAAGGCAGTCTTGGCCACCATCCGCACGTTGATGCCTCGTTCGAGCGCTTTGGCGATCAGCATCTCGACGTCAGGATCCTCTGCACGCTGAGCCTCGATAGCGAGTTCTCTGACCGGCCGGTTGCCTGACAACAGTGCATCGACAGCCTGAATACCCTCGACAACGTCGCCGCCTAAGCCCTGCACCTGGGGACTTCGAGGCCCCGGACGGGGAGCCGCGTCAACAGGCCGCTGACCGCCACCTCCAGATCGACGCACATCGCCCGATCGACCGCGTAAGGGCCGGCCCTCTCCAGCGGAACCGGTTCGGCCAGAAGCTCTCGACGATCCCGCTTTGGACCCGCTTTGCGTGCCCTTGAAGGCCGCTGCCTTTGATGGGGCGGCAGCTGACGCACGCTTTGCCCCGGAGGCGGACTGCCCACTGGATGAGCGGCCAGCTCCCGAGCGACTCGATCCGGCCCGCCCGGCTGTGGACCGCCCTTTTGAGGTTTGAGCTGTCACGCCCGAACGACGCGCCGAGCCACCGGCCTTTCCGACCTTCGACCCGCCGCCCTTAGGTCCAGCACCCTTGGAGCCGCCTTTGGAACTGCGGGGTTTAACCATTTCCGTCCCGGAACCAAGTGGACCCGTCCGCAGTGTCTTCCACGGTCACGCCCATCTCGGCGAGCTCTTGGCGAAGGATGTCCGCCTCGTCGAAATCGTGTGCAGCTCGCGCCCTGTTGCGCTCTGCCACCAATGCCTCGATGAGGGCGTCATCAATCCCACGTTTCTCTCGACCACTCAATTCGATACCTAGCGCTTTCATGAGTCCGATGACGGTTCCCGCCAGTGCGAGTGCGTCCTGGGCTTGGTCGCTATCGACCATCTGATTGATTCGACTCACCGCTTCGAAGATCGCCGCCAACGCAGCAGGCGTGTCGAAGTCGTTGTCGATCGCGTCCCGAACTTGCTGGACCAGATCCCCCGGCGCTCCATCAAGCCGCTCACCAGGTTCCACCTCGACCGCCCGAAGATCTCCGTGAGAACCGACTCTCCGGACCATGTTGACCAGGCGGGTCAGGGTGCGATCCGCAGCTTGAAGCTCGTCGGGCCCCATCTCCATCTGCGACCGATAGTGACTTTGCATAACGAGGAGCCGCACAGCACGCGGGTCGTGATGGTCGAGCAGTTCGTCGAGCGACGAGAAGTTTCCGGTCGACTTAGACATCTTTTCGCCAGCGACCTCGACCATCCCCGAGTGCATCCAGTAGCGGGCAAACGGGTCGCCCGCCGCTTCTGCCTGGGCTCGTTCGTTCTCGTGGTGGGGAAACAGCAGATCGCTGCCGCCGCCGTGAATGTCGAATCCAGGCCCCAACAGGTCGATACTCATGGCCGTGCATTCGATGTGCCACCCCGGCCGGCCCTCACCCCAGGGTGATTCCCAGGTCGGTTCGCCCGGTTTTGCTGCCTTCCACAATGCGAAATCGAGCGGGTCGGCTTTGCCATCATCAGCGTCGATTCGAGTCTCCGCATGCTCGCGCATCGCCTCGGGGGAACGACCCGAAAGCTGGCCGTAGCCGGGGTACTTCGCCACCGAAAAGTAGACACCTCGCCCGGGAGCGACGTACGCGACGCCGTCATCGACGAGTCGTGCGATGTAGGCGACCATCTGGTTGATGTACTTGGTCGCGTACGGCGTGCTGGTCGGGCGCTCAATCCCGAGGCGGTCCATCGTGTGCCAGTACGCGGCAGTGAAATGTTTGGCGAGCTTGGCTTCCTTTTGGTGCTGCTCAGCGGCCCTGGCGATGATCTTGTCGTCAATGTCGGTGATGTTTGAGACGAAATCGACGGTGTAGCCACGCCAGACAAGGCAGCGTCGGATCGTGTCAAAAACGAGCGCTGTCCGGCCATGACCCAGGTGTGCGACGTCATACACCGTCGGACCGCACACGTACATGGTCACCGTTGGAGGATTTGCGGGTTCGAACGGAACGACCGCTCGTTGCATCGAGTCGTAAAGATGGACCATCGGCGCAGGCTACTTCGTTTGCCCGCCGCCGATCAGCCCTCGGGTTACGGCGAGAAGGCTTGGGTGAACCCGACGCTTTGTGCCACTCGGAACGCCACGCGGCGCGGCGTGACAGCGCGATGGCTCCCACGAGGAGACGGGCTTAGCGCACCCTCATCAGAGCCACGTTCGCCCAACAAGCAATCCCTTGCCCCTGACCGATCGCGCCCAAACCTTCGCCTCGCTTCGGTTTGATGTTCACCAGGTCAGCAGGTGGCGTTTCGGGTCGATCGCTGAGCGGTGAGAGCACTGCGGCCAGACGCGCCTTCATCGCTTCGAGATGAGCAGCGAGCTTGGGTCGTTCGGCGTTGATGACGACGTCCAGGTTGCAAAGCGTCCACCCATCAGTCGCCACCTGATCGACGACGACGGAGAGAAGGCCGATCGAGTCGGCCCCCGCGTACCTGGAGTCGGTTGCGGGGAACATCATGCCGATGTCTCCCCCGCCGGTTGCGCCTAACAATGCGTCAGCGACCGCGTGCGCAACGGCGTCACCGTCTGAGTGACCGGCCAAACCGTCGTCATGGACGTGAACCCCCGCCAAGATCAGCGGGCCCGAGCCGCCGAAAGGGTGGATGTCGTAACCGAGCCCGACGCGGAAGTCCGTCCTCGGTGCGTTCGAAACACAGTCGCCGACAGAAAGGGCTCGTTGGGTAAGACGGCCTCCAGAGTCGCTGCTCGTCATGTACGCAGCGACGGCGGCGAGGTCCTCGGGATCGGTGATCTTGATGTTGGCGGCTTCGCCTGCGACGACCACAACTTCGAGGCCGAGGCGTTCAAGCAGTGCTGCGTCATCGGTGGCGTCAAGGTTCGCTTGATGGGCTTGACGTAAGGCTCCGGCAGCGAAGGCTTGCGGCGTTTGCACCCTCACTACAGAGTCTCGGTCGATGGTCCCGGCAACCACACGGCGCTCCGGTGGCCCCGACACCGACTTTAAGGTGTCGGTCGACGCAAGGGCTGGAATAGCGCCGGCCGCACCGTTGCGCACGGCCTCGATGACGGCGGCCCACAATTCGGCTGACGCGAGGGGCCGGGCGGCATCGTGGACGACGATGACCTCGGCACTCGGCGCCACGGCAGCAAGGCCAGCGCGCACCGAATCTGCTCGAGTTGCTCCGCCAGCAACGCATCGAGCGCCGGGGATCGACACATCGGGAAGGTCTTCAGCGGGAAGCACGACGACGAGATCGTCGACGGCCTCTGCGGCGGTTAAACAGGTCCGCTCAAGGACTGTTAGACCACCCAAATCGGCGAACTGCTTCTTGGCCCCGAAGCGGGTTCCACTGCCACCGCCAACGACGACCCCTGCGACGAGGGAGCGGGACATCGCCGCTTCAGCGGCGCCGGTATCCATCGCAAACCAGGGGGCGACAGCTAGGCCAGCGCCTCGTCCAACTTCGCCGTAGCGGCTTCTTCGTCGCAGTCGAGCGCAAAGGTCAGCTCGGAGATCAGGATCTGGCGCGCCCGGGCCAACATTCGCTTCTCACCGGCGGAAAGGCCCTTGTCGTTTTCGCGAAGGGAGAGGTTTCGGACGACCTCGGCGACTTGATAAATGTCGCCACTCTTCAACTTTTCGACGTGGTTCTTGAAGCGGCGCGACCAGTTAGTCGGCATACGTGCTTCCTTCTTGCGGAGCACTGCAAAGACCTCTTCGACTTCCTCGTCGTTGATGACTTCTCGCAGCCCGATCTCTTCGGTGTTGTCCGCGGGAACCTTGAGCGTCAGGTCGCCATACGCCAGGCGAAGGACCAGGTAGTCACGGGTTTCCCCGAAGGCCTCCAGTTCGACACGATTCTCGACGGTGGCCGCACCGTGGTGCGGATACACAACTTTGTCACCGACATCAAAGGACATACACGCTCCAGAACAACTGAGTCAGAGGCTCTCAGGATAGGGGGTGACGCACAGACGCTGTGCATGCAACCCTGTCTTCTAGACGGTTATTCCACCGGATCTCTAAGCCAGCGGAGACTTTCTTGCCAGCACATCACCGCATCTTCGGGCCGATGGGCCGGTCGGTCGGGATCGTGAACGAAGCCGTGATCGGCCCCTTCGATCACAACAGCGCGGTGCGGCCCACGCCAGGTCGCAGCAAAGGTTTCGACGTCAGCGAGGGGGACCCAGGGATCGAGCGAACCGAACCACGCCAGGGTCGGGGTCCGTGCTGGTTCGCTGTCGAGCGGTCCGTAGTGGCCAGGACCATCCCAAGTAGCTGGCGTTCTGAGCATGCCGTAGAACGCCACAACAGCACTGGCAATCCCGGCTTGCGCAGTCTTGAACGCGTAGTACCCGCCTGCGCAAAAGCCGATCACACCGGGTTTGCCGCCGGTGCATTCGGGCATCGCTGCAAGGTATGCCGCGCAGGCTTTCATGTCGGCGAGCTGCAGGGAGTCCACAAGGTCTGGCATCGCAGCAAAACGCGCTTCGATCTCCATCCCCTCGCGTACCTTTCGAGGGATCCGGGAGAACGGCTCTGGCGCCAGAACGCACCAGCCGTGGCTCGCCAAGCGTTGTGCGATGTCATCGAAAAGTGGCCGTATCCCAAAGATGTCTGGGAGCAAGATCAGCGGATGAAACGTCTCGCCGTCGTACTTCGGTTCTGGCCACGCGAGGATCGCGTCTACGGGCGCTTCGCCGGAACGCTCGACGCTGATATGAGCGACAGTCGCGTCCCAACGACCTTGTTCAAGGAGAGCCACCGAAGCCCCTTTACGCGAATCGGTCCATCATGGACACCTCTGCCAGGCGAGACAGGCCGTCCTTGATGTTTTGAGCGTCGACCTGGCTGACCGACGGGACCGCCATGAGCTCGTCCATCGATGCCCGGATGATCTCGTGCAGGGTGCCGAAATGATCGACCACCTCGTCGATGAGGTCGTCGGACAGCCGCGGCAATCGGCCAAGCATTCGGTAGCCCCGGGCCGAAACGCCGTCGTCGAGGTCGACGTTGTCATCAAAGGTCAACGTCTCGGCCACGGCGCGAACGTTGAGGACCTCGTCGTTGGTCAGCAGTTCGACAGCGCGGTTGGCCTCTGCGATGCGGTCGAGCGGAAGGTAATCGCGCAGCACGCCGAAACGGTCAGCAACTACCCCTGCCATCATCTCTTCGAGCTGGAGGAGAATCAGCCGCCCGTCAGCACCGAGTTCGATGACATACCCGTCGATCTCGACGGCGATCCGCCGGACCATCTCGGAGCGCATGATTGCGAGCGCAACATCGCGAACCGAGGTGAGGTCTTCGATCTCGTGGGCGGAAAGCTGCGACATGACGGTGTCAAAGCGCGACTTGTAACGCTGCAGGGTCTGAAGCGCCGGGTTGGCCCGGTCGAGAATCCTCGAAATCGCCATCAGCGTGTGGCGGACTTCGCCGCGATAGATCGTGACGACGGCCATATCTTCAGAGACCGAGATAACCGGGACGTCGATCTGTCGAGCGACCCGTTCAGCGGTGCGGTGCCGGGTGCCCGTTTCGGTCGTGCGAATCGTCGGATCCGGCATGAGCTGGACGTTCGCCCGGGCTACCCGGGTGCAGTCCGCGTTGAGGATGATTGCCCCGTCCATCTTTGCAAGCTCGGACAACCGCTGCGGCGTGAACTCGGCATCGAGCAGAAAGCCACCTGAGCAAATGGAAAGCACACGCGGGTCATCACCGATGACAATCAGCGCGCCGCCCCGACCGAGCAGGATGCGATCGATTCCGTCGCGGACTTCCGTCCCTGGCGCCAACATGCGCAGCGTTTCTAACAGTGGTGCGGAATGGACCATGAGATGCTTTCGAGGTGCCTACCCAACCGAAGCCGCCAGCGGCCCGATAAGCCCCGCAGCGCGCAGGGCGTCTCTAAGTGTAGCGATTTGGTGCACTTTTGAGTCTTCGACCTCAACACCCGATTTTGGCCCCAGCAGTATCCCGTATCCGAGCCGTTGCGCTTCGGAGAGCGCTCGCGCCGAACCCGACGTGGGTCGGACGTCGCCGACTAGATCGAGTTCACCTGAAGCGGCAAGCCCCGGATGGACGCCTCGGCCTCGACGGGCGCTTGCCAGGGCGAGCGCCAGGGCGAGGTCAGCCTCGGGGGCAGACACTTTGATACCCCCCACGACCGAGGCGAAGACGTCACATGCAGCGAAATCGACTCCTCCGTGCTGTTCAAGAACAGCGAGGATCATGTTGAGGCGACCACCGTCGATTCCCTGAGCCATCCGGCGCGCCGCGGGTGACGGTGTTACCAAGGCCTGAACTTCTATCAGCACTGGGCGAGCGCCCATGTTGACCGCGCCGATCACCGATCCAGGCCTAGGGACGGCGCCGGGGGTGAGTTGGCCGCTGGACGGGTGTGCGAGTGGGTGGAGCCCCGTGGCGCCCATCGACAGAATTCCGACCTCGGCGGTTGAACCGAAACGATGCTTCTGAGCCCGAAGGACGCGTACGGGATGAGCGCGGTCGCCTTCGAAGGCCAAGACGGTGTCGACGACATGTTCCAGAACCCTGGGCCCTGCCAGGTTGCCGTCTTTGGTGACATGGCCAACCATCAAGACAGCCGGCCCGGAGTTCTTGGCGAGCGCAGTCAGTCGCTGGGCCGAACCCGCGACCTGAGACACCGAGCCGGGTGCCCCTGTGCACTCTGGATGAGCCATCGTCTGGATCGAGTCCACGACGACCACGTCGGGGGCAAACGATGAGATCTGATCGAGCACCTGCGCAAGTGAGGTCGATGCCAACACCGAGAGCCCGTCGGTCGCGACGCCCAGGCGATCAGCCCGAAGTTTGACCTGTTTAGGTGACTCTTCGCCGCAGATCAGCAGACATCGCCGCCCGGATGAAGCGAGCGAACCCATCATCTGCAGGGTCAACGTGCTCTTCCCAATGCCGGGCTCACCGCCGAGAACGGTGACCGAACCGGGAACGAGGCCACCACCCAAAACTCGATCAAGTTCACTCAGCCCCGTGGGCGTTGGTATGGCGTCAAGAAGCGACACCTCAGAGAGCGGAACGACTGTTTCGCTGCGAAGACCTGGCACGACCGCCACGAGCGGATCACCCACGCGGGTCTCCTCCATGGAACCCCACTTGCCGCATTCAACGCAGCGTCCCTGCCACTGAAGGGCTTGCGCGCCGCATGTGGTGCACTCGTAGAGGATCGCGGATTTTGCCATGGCGTCACCCTACAAGTGGCCTGTGACAGCCGACCGCCCACCAACTCTGCTGCACAAACCTACGTTGCGTTTGGTCTCAGCGGAAGAGGCGCCGCCGGCGCCGCCTAAAGCTGGGCGAGCGCCGAGAAGTCGACCTAGCTGACCTGCGGGAATAGCTTGAACTTCCCGCGAACATGGTTCGACCACGCCGGCTCTGCCGCGACAACGATCGTCCCCAGAGCAAGGAGACAACCAGAACCAGGAACGCTCCAATGCCAACCCACAGTGCCGCACTGCGGTCTGGGTCCGATACTTCTGACTTCGCCTTGAACGTCGCCGATTCTCCCGGCGAAATGACGATGCCTTGGAAGTTCTTCGGTTGTTCGGTTTCGACAGCAGAACGGGTGACGTTCTCGCTGCCGGGAAGATCGGCCGTAATGCCCAACAGGAATTCGTCATCCAGACTTGCCAGCCCGGTCTCGAGTAGATCAGCGTCCCCTGTCGACGCCTGAATCCGGTTGCGTAACGGCGTATCGAGTGCGCTGGTCAGGCCGTTCGTCAGATCTAGCTGAGCATTGACCGAATACGCAGTCTTCAGCGAGCCAGGGGCAACCGAAATGGTCAGGTCTCTAATAGGCCCGTCGGTCGCCACGTAGGGAGCGACTACAGAAGCGAAATCTTCCGGAGACGTAAACGGATGGCTGCTGGTGACATGCACTCCGTCAGGACGCTCCTCGACCTGGACCTGCCAACCGTCCTCTTCGAGGTCCGTCAGGGCGAGGTCGTCGGCCGATACGACCGCGGTATCTCCTTGGGATGCCGCGACATCGGCGGTGACGGTGACGGTCCCGCTCCCCTCAGCAAGAAGTTGGACGTCGACGAGCATGGACGCGCGACAACCCGTCAACGCAGATGCGCAAAGCAACAAGGCGGCCGCGAAAAGACTGCGCGGCCTGCGCGTAGAGAGCAGCTTGATGGCTCCGACTCCTAACCCACCGAGCCGGAGCCATCTTGCTTGGGACTAACCCTCAGATCCACTTCCGGCAAGCTCTACCTGAGGAGGTTCGATTCCTTCTTCGGAACGGAACACGATCTCGCCATCCTCAGCGTCGACCAGAACCGTAGCGCCTGGAGCAAACTCCTTCCAAAGGATGCGCTCCGACAGCGGGTCTTCAACATGTTGCTGAATGGCCCGACGCAACGGGCGTGCACCGAGTTCTGGGTCGTATCCCTTGTCCGCCAGAACGTCGCGTGCAGCGTCGGTGAACTCAAGGTTGAAACCCTGCGCAGCCATCTGACGCTGGTCACGAGCGACCATCAGGTCGACAATCTCGTGCACCTCGTCTCGACTCAGTTTGTCGAAGACGATGACTTCATCGACACGGTTCAGGAACTCGGGACGGAAGTGAGCTTTCAACTCTGAAAGCAGCTTGTCCTTGAGCTTCTCGTAACCAACAGCGTCGTCCGCAGGTCCGAAACCGACCGAAACCTTGTTGAGGTTTCGCGTTCCGAGATTGGACGTCATGATGATGACGGTGTTCTTGAAGTCGACCGAACGCCCTTGGGAATCGGTCAAACGCCCCTCTTCCAAAATCTGAAGCAGGGTGTTGAACACGTCCGGGTGAGCCTTTTCGACCTCGTCGAACAGCACGACCGAGAACGGACGGCGGCGGACCAACTCGGTCAGCTGCCCGCCTTCGTCGTAACCGACGTAGCCGGGGGGCGACCCAACGAGCCGCGACACCGTGTGCTTCTCCATGTACTCACTCATGTCGAGCGAGATGAGAGCGTCCTCGTCGCCGAACAGGAACTCGGCCAGAGTCTTTGCCAATTCGGTCTTACCGACGCCGGAGGGGCCGAGGAAGATGAACGAGCCAGACGGCCGCTTGGGGTCTTTCAGACCAGCACGGGTCCTACGGATCGCCTTTGAAACCGCCTCGATTGCCTGGTTCTGGCCAATGACCCGCCGGTGGAGTTCATCCTCCATCCGGAGCAGCTTGGCTGTTTCTTCTTCGGTGACGCGCTGGACCGGAATGCCCGTCCACTGCGCCAGCACATCGGCGATCAACTCTTCGGTCACTTCGTTGAAGAGCTCGACGCCTTCGGCCTTCCATTGAGCCTCTTTGTGCTCCATCTCGGCAGCCAGTTGCTTTTCGGTGTCACGCAGGCGAGCGGCCTCTTCGAACTGCTGGTTCTCGATGGCCTCTTCCTTTTCGCGACGCACGTTGGCGAGTCGCTCTTCGAGGTCCCGGTAGTCCGGCGGCGTGGTCATGCGCCGGATCCGCAGCCGTGAACCCGCCTCGTCGACGAGGTCGATTGCCTTGTCGGGAAGGTGACGGTCCGCGATGTAGCGGTCGGCAAGGTTGGCGGCTGCGACCAGCGCCTGATCGGTAATCGTCACACGGTGGTGCGCTTCGTACCGCTCACGGAGACCCTTGAGGATCTCGATGGTGTGGCCGACTTCGGGAGCTTCGACCTTGATCGGCTGGAACCGCCGTTCTAGAGCCGCATCGCGTTCGAGATGCTTGCGGTACTCGTCGAGGGTCGTGGCGCCAACGGTCTGCAACTCGCCACGGGCAAGCATCGGCTTGAGGATGGAAGCCGCGTCGATGGCACCTTCTGCAGCACCGGCGCCGACGAGGGTGTGCAGCTCGTCGATGAACAAGATGATGTCGCCGCGGGTTTTGATCTCTTTGAGGACCTTCTTGAGGCGCTCTTCGAAATCACCGCGGTACCGCGAACCGGCGACCAAGGCCCCGAGGTCGAGTGTGTAGAGCTGCTTGTTGGCGATCGTGTCGGGAACGTTGCCCGCAACGATCTGCTGCGCGAGCCCTTCGACGATCGCCGTCTTGCCCACGCCAGGCTCCCCGATAAGAACCGGGTTGTTCTTGGAGCGGCGCGACAGCACCTGCATGACTCGTTCGATCTCTTTATCGCGACCAATGACCGGGTCGAGTTTGCCGTCTGCCGCCATTTGGGTGAGGTTGCGCCCGAACTGGTCGAGCACGACCGAACCCTGGCCGGCCCCCTCGGAGCCAGAACCGGTGGGCGCTGCTTCTTTGCTGCCCGAGAAGCCGGACAGCAACTGGATGACCTGCTGACGAACGCGCGCCAGATCGGCACCCAACTTCACCAAAACCTGGGCAGCGACACCTTCACCCTCGCGGATGAGCCCCAGCAAAATGTGCTCGGTGCCGATGTAGTTGTGGCCCAACTGCAGAGCCTCGCGCAGCGAGAGCTCAAGAACTTTTTTGGCGCGTGGCGTGAATGGGATGTGGCCTGACGGGCTAGTTCCGCCTTGGCCGATGATCTCTTCCACCTGTGAACGAACTGCTTCCAAGGAGATGCCGAGGGATTCAAGCGCCTTTGCGGCCACCCCCTCACCTTCGTGGATGAGTCCGAGCAAGATGTGCTCGGTACCTATGTAGTTGTGGTTGAGGAGCCGGGCCTCTTCTTGGGCCAGAACTACGACCCTTCGTGCCCGGTCTGTAAACCGTTCGAACACTTCTGTCCTCCGCTGCTTGTCGCCTGGTGACTACGTCACGGGGCGATCATCGCTCGGCGTTTTGTCTTTCCTCGTTTGCCAACACCAGGAACGACCCTGCACATTCCCCGTTGGCCCGTCGGCATCGCTGAGATGCCCATTGATGCCCGAAACCTGGGCATGAATGCGTGTTGGGACGCACGTGGGTAGGAACGCACTACCGGCCGCGACCTTGATTCGCTAGAAGCAGTGTACCGGGTGCCTATGACAGACACCTGCCGCGATTGTGCGTTGTTACGGAATTGCAACGCCGGCGGGTCTCTCGCGTCGATAACCGTCGAGGGATCCGGTTACAATACGGGCGTACAACGGACCTCGACTCGACTCGTGCGGGGATCCACGTTGCGCATGCTGGTCAGCCGGTTACCTAATCTTTCTGACTTCGCGCGCACTCACCGTGTGATCGCTGCTTGGGCTCTGGCGAGGCAATACCTCAAAAAGGGGTTGAGCGATGCAGCGAATGATGATGCGCTCCAAGATTCACCGGGCCACCGTGACGGGCGCGGACCTCAACTATGTGGGTTCGATCACGCTTGATGAGGCTCTCTTGAAGGCCGCAGACATCCTCCCCCATGAACAGGTCCACGTTTTGAACATCACGACCGGCGGCCGGTTTGAGACCTACGCAATTCCCGGCGGCCCGGGCGATGTGTGCCTCAACGGCGCTGCTGCTCGTCTCGTTCAACCAGGTGACATGGTGATCGTCATCACCTACGCATCGATGAACGAAGCCGAGCTCGAGGGCTTTGCTCCGATCGTGGTGCACGTAGACGAGCACAACCAGATTGTCGAACTGCCTGAAGGTGATGCCTCGTTCGAAGATGCTGTTGCTCAACTCATCGGGTAGGCCCCGCCCGTGGCGGTGACCTGACACCTGCAAACCACGCATTTTGGCGATACCTTGGCCCCGATTGTTGTGGCCTGGGGTTGAGTGCCTAGGCCGGGCAGGTTTCCGGGGAGCGCCATGGACCTGATAGTTGTCCCGTTCGCGTTCTTGTTGGGCGCGTGGTGGTGGACCCTGTGGGAGTACGGGCTCCATCGCTTCCTGTTCCACGAGCGCGCTGGTTCGAACATGGGATCACGGCTTCACCTGGACCACCACGCCCGAGCGACCTGGATCTTTGATCCGTACATTCTTTTGGCATGGTTTGGCGTTCTCCTCACCGGTTTCGGCTGGGGATGGGCGATGTACATGGCGTTAAACGCTGCCTTCGATATGGGTGACACGTCGAAACTGATCGCAGCGGGCTTTGGAGCGGGTTGGACCGTCTGCTACTTCGTCTATGAATGGCATCACCGGGCCGCCCACCTGCGGGCGCCAAAGAATCGGTGGGAACGGTTCGTCCGCAAACATCACCTGCACCACCATTTCGGCCATCCGATGCGGAACCAGGGCGTGACGGTGAACTGGTGGGACCGCGTGCTTGGGACTCTCGATGAACCCGAGATAGTCAAGGTCCCCCGACGACTCGCCCCTAAATGGATGATCGGACCCGACGGGGAGCTGTTGGATACCTACCGCGCCGATTACGTCCTGATCGGGGCGGCCAGAACAACGACCGAGACAAAGGCGTCCGAAGACCACGACCGGGCCTACGCAAACCTGATTCCGATTCCCTAGTCGAGCGGCCAGCTCGGCGGTTCAAAACTCGAGGCTGAACCGGCGGTCTTCGCCCTCGATACAGAGACGAGCGCGGCTCAGGACGTCCATCCCGATCCGCGCGCCAACATCATCGTCGCCGGCGAAACCCGCCAGGACGGGAAGCTCGAAAAAGAACTCTTTGGCGGGAGCGCCAAGACCCAATTCGATCATTACCTGCGCAGCGAAGCCCTGCCCATCTGCTGTGTGGACGGCGACCAAGCCGTGTGGGTGAAGGCCCAGGCGTTCCGCATATTCGGGGCGGACCTGGGTCCTTGGCGAGGCCGTGTCGATCACCGCTCGGCAATGGATCGGCCGACCGATCGGCGTACCGGCCTGTTCGCACGCTGCCTGCTCGGACGCTGACATGGCGATTCGAACGGTCAGCAGCGGCCCGCGACTCGTAATCGGCCCTTCGAGGGCAATGAATCCGGGCTCGTACTCGGGCGACATCGAGAAGGTGCTGTTACGCGCTGATGTTCCAGGATGACTGAAGTACCGGTTCGCGTTCGGCGACTTGTTGGACCAAGAAGCCGCCGAGTTCACAGGTGTCGTAACCGGCTCTGATCGCTTCGATCTCGGTATCGAAGCAGGTCACAAGCCTGCCCTCCCCGACGAGAGCCCAACGACCAGCCTGTCCCGAGGAAACAAGCGAAGGTCGGATGCGCAGGAACTTTTCACGGAGAGCTTCAAGCCTGGTGGTGTCCACACGCCATGGTGCCACAGCGCCTTTGTGAATAACAAGCGTGTGACTTGGCCGGAGTAAGGCGCACGAGAAATCAGGCCCGCGGTCTCATCGTGGGGAACAACAAGACCTCGCGAATGGCAGACACGCCGGTGAGCAACATGACCAGACGATCGATCCCGACCCCCAGGCCTCCGGTCGGAGGAAGTCCGTACTCGAGCGCTCGTAGATATTCCTCGTCCACCGGTGGCGCCTCGGCATCGCCCAAGGCTTTCAGCGCCGCTTGAGCTTCAAAGCGTTCGCGCTGATCGATGGGGTCGTTGAGCTCGGTAAACGCGTTGGCGATCTCTTGGCCCCTAACGACGACTTCGAATCGCTCGGTGAAGCGCGGGTCATCGTGGCGTCGTCGCGCCAACGGAGAAACCTCGACCGGAAAGTCGGTGACGATGGTCGGGTTCCAAAGTTGATGTTCGACGG
>CXWK01000770.1_pt2 | contig 55353 bp, 39 predicted proteins | sample 590851 | NCBI WGS metagenome assembly CXWK01 (sample SAMEA3498364, study PRJEB10139) | wastewater metagenome | biome: wastewater treatment plant; material: activated sludge | place: Denmark | collected 2014-08-01 | reverse complement strand
CCGAATTCTCGCCGACGTCAGCCTCGACTGCAATTCGGAGAGGCGTTTTTCAGCGTCCTGCTAGGTCCTTCCACCACGGGGCGTGCGGGGTGGAGGAATTGGCGGCGGCGGCTGCCGCGCGCAGGATCGGGACGCTCGGGTAGCCGACGTCAACAGGCTGTGCGGCGCGGTGTACTTCCAGACCGCCTGTGCGAGGGTCGAAGTCGAGCAGAAGTGGGGCCAAGTCCTGGTCTTCACGCGCACCAAGCACGGCGCCAACCGCCTCGCCGGACAACTCGGCAAGGACGGCATCTTCAGCATGGCGATCCACGGCAACAAGTCGCAGGGTGCGCGCACGCGTGCGCTCGCCTCCTTCAAGGAGGGCAAGGTGCGCGTCTTGGTGGCCACCGACATTGCCGCGCGCGGACTTGACATTGAACAATTGCCGCTGGTGGTGAACTTCGAGATGCCGATGGTCGCGGAGGATTACGTCCACCGCATCGGTCGCACCGGACGCGCTGGTCTGGAAGGCCACGCGATCTCGCTGGTCAGCCCGGAGGAGAAAAAACTGCTTGCCGACATCGAGAAGCTGCTCAAGCGGCGGCGGTCGCTCCGGTGGAGGCGGCGGTCCTCGCGGTCCCCGGACCCCCAACCGCAGCAGCGCACCGCGCAGCCGTTCCGGCCCGCCGCGGCGTCGCCGCTGATCCGCGCGGCAGTCGAGAAAATTTTGCACGAATCGCCGTCAGGGGGGGACTCCTGACGGCAACGATGGAATCCATGCCGGTGTCGGCTGTTATGCTCGGCGCAGGTATTCCGGTGCAACCGCCAACCGATCCCCATCTGCTGCACCGGGCCTTCTCCGAGAGTGACGGAGAGGCCTGGACGCAGATCGTCCGCGAATATTCGCCCCTCATTCGCCGCTTCGCGCACAGCATCGGCTGGTACGAGCAGCATCTCGACGATCTCGTGCAAGAGGTACTGATCACTTTGCTGCGAAAGCGCGGCGAGTTTCAATACGACGTGCGTGGACGCTTCCGCAACTACCTCTACTCGGTGGTGCGATTCACGGCGTTTTCGCAAGGCCGCCGAATCGCGCGCAACGGAGCCGAGAACGGCTCCGCGGCGATGCTCGAGAGTCTGGCGCGGGAGGATCTTGCGCTCGCACAATCGTGGGAGACGCAGTGGGAGGATTGGCACCGGCGCCGCGCCTACGAAGAAGTCAGCCGCGTGACAAATCCAGAGCATTGGCAGATCTTCCTCGATCTCACGGTGGACCAATTGGGTCCGACTGAGGTGGCCGCGAGACGCAACACGAGTGTGGACAACGTTTACCAGATCAAGAAGCGCGTGCTCGAAGCGATTCGCAAGCGCATCCAGGAGCAGATTGACGGCGAGGATCTGCCGTCATGAACGACGAACGCGAGTCCACGGAAGAGGACTTCGCCGAGATCGCTGCCGTTCTGGACGCTGACACCAGCGTGCCGGGCTATCGGGCACTGGCTTTGATCGGACGCGGTGGCCAGGGTGCGGTCTATCGCGCGCTGCAAGTGAGCACCGGACGCATCGTGGCCCTGAAGCTCATCCGCCGACCAGAAGTATCGAGCTCCGCCTTCGAACGCTTCAAACGCGAGCGCGAACTGATCTGTCAACTGCGGCATCCGCACGTCGTGAACGTCCTTGACGCTGGCGTGGTGGACGATCGGCAGTACCTCGCCATGGAATTCGTGGACGGTCCGACGTTGGAGGACTGGCTGCGTGCGCGAGCTCCGCTTGGCGGCGCGGAGGCAGCGCTCCTACTGCTGCCGCTGTGTGAGGCGGTTGCGCATGCGCACCGCCAAGGCGTGACTCACCGCGATCTCAAACCACAGAACGTGCTGCTGCAACGCGTCGAAGGTGCGCGTTCGGAGTGGGCACCGAAAATTGCGGATTTCGGCCTCGCACGGGTGCTCGAAGGCACGGATCTGCACTTCGCCACGGCACGCAATCAGGATCGAATGTCGAGTTTCGCTTACTCGGCGCCGGAGATGCTCGGCGAGACCGTGGCTCCGCCGGACACGCGCATTGACGTCTTCGGACTCGGTGCATTGCTGTATCGGATGCTCGCGGGGGAGGATCCACGTCAGGGTCTCACGCACGCTCAGGCTTCCGCCGTTACGGGGCTTGCTGCCTATCGCGGAATTGCGCGGCTGCGGCGCGACCAGCGCGCCCTCGGACGAGACCTCGAAGCGATGGTCTTTCAGGCGATGGCGCCGGATCCGAACGCTCGTTACCCGACCGTGCAGGATCTCGCTGCCGACCTGCGCCGTTTCCTCGATGGCCGTCCGGTGCAGGCGATGCCGAGGCGTTGGAGCTACGTGCTCGGCAAGAGTTTGCGGCGGCATCGCGCGGCGTGGTCCTTGGGGGCAGCGGCCGTGATGCTCGCCGTCGTCGGTCTCACCGCGTGGATCATTCAGGCCGAGCACACACGCACCCAGTCGCTGCGCGTCAGCACCGCCATGACGGCCCACGCCCGCGAGGGCGACGAGATCTTCCGCAATCTGCTCGTGCCGCTGAAGGACGCGCTCGGCTCGAGCGCGCCCGCCCTCGCGATGGCGCGTCAAATGGTGGCGAGTCGCGAGCGCATGATCGCGGATTATCCCGGGAACGCAGTGCTGATCGAAGGGCTGATCGCCTTTCGTGAAACGATCGGCGATCTGCTGATGGCAGAGAGCCGCCAGCAGGAGGCACTGCCTGAATTCAAGGCAGCATGGCAACTTCTGACGGCACACTCCGATGTCGTTGGCGACCCAGAGCGCGCACGCTCCGCGAACATTCTCCAGGCCAAGATCGGCAACGCGATCAAGGCTTGGGACGTGCCGCGCGCACTCGCGATTTACGAGCAGGTGCTGGAGAACGATCGCGCGCGCCTGGCCGCGCATCGTGAGCACCCCAACGCGGCGCAATTTGCCGACGACCTAGCGTGGAGTCTTCAGCGGCTTTCGGGACTGCTCTACGACTCGCGCGAGCATGGATCCCACTTGGTGCTGGCGCCGAGACTGGAGGCCTTGCACCGGGACTTCGACTCACTCCACGCAGTTGTCGCTGACGATCCTTGGCGTGCACTGGACGTCCGTCTGGCGCAGAGCCTGACGCGCACTGCTTGGTTTCAGTGCATCGGCGCGGATTACGCGAGTTGGGTGGCAGAGTTTCGCGAAGGCGCGCGCCTGGCCGAAGAGTTGCAAGCGCTGGGGCGACCCTCTGCTCACTACGAAGCGCTCTTGCTCGGTAGATCCTACGTGCGAGCCACGGATCTTCTGTACGCCGGCGATGCGCGCGGGATCGAAGAGGCTGGCAAGTACTTTGCGCAACTGGATCGAATGATCGAGCGTAGCCCCGGCAATACCGCGTTCCAAATACTGAAAGCCGAGAGCTTGCGCGAGTGCGCCCGGAACGCGCATTGGGGAGCCGAGTTCGGCCCTCTTCGGTGCGCTTGGATGGAGGAGGCACTCCGCCTCTACGACGAGTTGGGGGAGAATTTGCCGGAGGGAGTGGATCGTTGGGGCAAGGAGTGCATGATTCACGTCCAGTTCGCAGTCGAGTATGCCTCCTCGAAGTCAGATCTCTCGGTCCATCACTTCTCCGCTGCACGGACCATCCTAGAGACCCATCGGATCGCACAGGACTGGGAGGGGCTCGCTCGCTCCGCGAACTTCTTGCTCGGACGCGCCTCCGAACTGGGAGTGGAATCCCAGGAATACTGGACCGCGCATCAGGCTTTCGTGAGCTTCCTGGCTCAGAAGTCCGCCGCCTCGGAAGGTCGCTGAGCGATGTGCTCACCACATTCAGACCAGTCATCTGAATATGGCGCCCGCGCGCTCGGAGTAGAGATTCAAGCGACCATGGCGGGTAGAATCCAACCACGGTTTCGCACCATGTCCGCACCGCACCCGTTCACGCCTCACGTCATCCAAGGCGGCATGGGGGTCGGCATTTCGGGTTGGCGGCTCGCGCGGGCGGTCTCGAGCGCCGGCCAACTCGGAATTGTCGCCGGGACCGGTTTGGATTTGATGCTCACGCGGCGTCTTGAGGACGGTGACCCCGGCGGTCATCTGCGCCGCGCGCTCGCCGCGCTGCCGCTGCCGGGCGTCGCCCAGCGCATCGTCGCGCGCTATTTCCGTCCCGAGGGCCGCCCCGCCGGGACGCCTTACCGCCTGGCACCAATGATGGCGCCGCGCATGAGCGTGGAGCGCGAGGAGTTGTTGATCGCCGGCAGTTTCGCCGAGGTGCGGCTCGCGCGGGAGGGACACGACGCTGCCGTCGGCATCAATCTTCTCACCAAGATTCAACTGCCGACTCTGGCCACGCTCTACGGCGCGATGCTCGCCGGAGTCNNGACTTGCGGCTGGACGTCGCCGGCGCCCACGCCGACGAGACCTTCGAAACCCATTTCGATCCACGCCGCCACCTCACCGAATCCTTGCCCGCGCTGACGCGCCCGCGTTTTTTCGCGATCGTGTCTTCCCACGCGCTCGCGACCTTGCTCGCGCGCAAGGCAACCGGCAGTGTGGACGGTTTCATCGTCGAAGGACCGACCGCCGGCGGCCACAACGCGCCGCCGCGCGGAGACGCGCCGCTCAATGCGCGCGGTGAACCGATCTACGGCACCCGCGACACCGTGGACCTTGCCACCCTGCGCGCCCTCGGTCTGCCGTTCTGGATCGCGGGCGGACAGGGTTCGCCCGAGGCGCTCGTAGCAGCGCGTGAGCAGGGTGCGGCGGGGATCCAGGTCGGCACCCTGTTCGCGTTCTGCGAAGAGTCGGGCCTGCTGCCGGAGTTGCGCGAGGCGGCGCTCGCCGCTGCGCGCGCCGGACGGCTCGACGTCTTCACCGATCCGCGCGCTTCGCCGACCGGATTCCCGTTCAAGATCCTGTCGTTCGACGGCAAGCCGCTCGCGCCCGACGCTCGCGAACGTTTGTGCGACCTCGGCGTGTTGCGCAGTGCCTATCGGCGCGACGACGGCAGCGTCGGCTATCGGTGTCCGGGAGAGCCGGTGGCGACCTATGTGGCCAAGGGCGGCGAGCTTGCGGACACCGAGGGGCGCCGCTGCCTGTGCAACGTGTTGACGGCGAACATCGGTCTCGCCCAGGTGCGGCCAGACGGAAGCATCGAGCAGCCGCTGCTCACCGCCGGGGATCAGGCGCGCAGGCTCGGTGAGTTCTTGAACGGGCGCAAGGACTACTGTGCGCAAGACGTGCTCGATTATCTCCGCGTCGGGATCGCTGCCACTCCGGAGCTCTGCGCTGGCGCGTCGCGCACCGTCACCCCTGTGGAGAACGGAACTTGAAAGATGTCAGCTCCCGGCCCGACACGCATCGCGAAGCGACTGCGGAGAGTTTTGTCGCCATGCCGCATGAGGCGCTGCAACTCCTTCGCGAACGGCGCGTCGAGAAGGGCGACGCGCTCGAAGTCTCTCGCGCGGCCGGCATCCTGGCCGCGAAGCGCACCTCAGATTTGATTCCTTATTGCCACGACGTTCTGCTCGCGAGCGTCGAAGTGAACTTCGCTTTCGAGACCGATGGCGTGCGCATCGAGACGCGGGTGCGCTCGATCGCCGCGAACGGCATCGACATGGAGGCGCTGACCGGCGCGAGCGTCGCCGCGCTCACGCTCTGCGACATGATCAGGCCGCATGCGGCGAACCTCGAGATCCGCAGCACACGGCTGACGGAGAAATCGGGCGGTCGGCGCGCGTATCAAGATCGTCTTGATCCACCCGCTCGCGTCGCCGTGATTTCGCTGTGCGGCGCGCGGGAGAACGACAAAGTCGGCAGGGCGGTGCTGGCCGAGCTCGAAGCGGACGCGAGCACCACCGTGAGCGAATACGTCGTGGTCTCGGAGGACGGGGAAACGCTCCGTGCGCGGGTGCGCCGGCTGGTGGAGGACCGCACCAATGTCATCCTGACGGTCGGCGGCACCGGACTTTCGCCGGACGATCACCTCGTGGACGCTCTGCGGCCTTTGATCACGCGGGAATTGCCGGGGATCATGGAGGCGGCGCGCTCCTACGGGCAGCGCCGGACGCCGTACTCGATGCTATCGCGCGGGGTTGCGGGCATGATCGGCGACACCCTGTTGATGACCTTCCCAGGCAGTTCGCGAGGGGCCCGCGAGACCTACGCGGCCTTGTTCCCGGCCATTCTTCACATCGTGCACGTTCAACGGAGAGCATCGAAATGAAGGCTGCGCCGGTGATCGACCACTCCGCTGTCGCCGCCGCAGACTCTGAAGATTTTCTTCTTCCCTTCCCGCCATGAGCAAGCCGCTGCCCGACTCGCTCTGGCCCGCAGCCGTGGCCTCGCAGTCAGATCCGAGTGAGAGCGTGTACTGGTGGCTGGTTCGATTGCGCTGGATCGCGGTTGCGGGCGTCGCCACGATTCTCATGCTCGCCGGCCCCGTGCTCGGCAAACTGCCCACCGGCTCGACTCCCTGGCTCTGGACGGTGGTTGCGGCACTGACGGCTTACAACGCCGCGTTGAGTTTCGTCGGACCGCGCCGAGAGGTGGCCGGGTTGAGCTCCTACGGCGTGCAGATCGTCGTTGATTGCTTGGCGCTAGCGGGTTTCGTGCACCTCGCCGGCGGAGTCGAGAACCCGTTCCTACTGCTCTTCGTCCTGCACGTCGTCAACGCCAATATCGTACTCGAGAGACGGGGTGCGCTGCGCGTGCTCGTGCTAGCGATCGCGTTGATCGCGGCGATCGTGCTGGGCGAAGGAAGCGGACTGTTCGCACACCATTGCCTGGAGTCAGGAGGTGCGCTCTGTACGGGAACGGCGCTTGACGTCCGCACGCTGGCATTCCTCGGTGGACTGGCGCTAACGCTGATCGCGAGTTCGCTGTTTACGCGATTCCTCACCTCGAAATTGCGACAAGGACAGCGGAGCCTAGTCGCCACCGTCGCGGAGCTCGAGGTCGAGAAGGATCGGCTCGGGCGCGCGCGCGCCGCAGTCGAGACGGAGCGGTCCCGGCTGCAGGCGATCATCGACTGCATGTGGGATGCGGTGACCTTGTTGGACCTCTCCGGGACCGTGCTCTACAACAACCAACGCGCGCGGGAACTCTGGCGCGCGGGGAGCCCGGCTGCCGACGACCCCGTATTCGCGAATCTTCTCGAGGATGCTGCGCGAGGGAGCCCACCCCGCGCTCCCTTGGTGTTTCGGCGCAACCGCCGGATCTACGAGGCCGCGTATTCCTTGGTACGCAATTCGCGACGAGAAACGCTCGGGGTGACGATCGTGGCGCGTGACGTCACCGATCTCAAGGAGGCCGAGAAGCGCCGCATGCGCGACGAGCAGATGAGCGTGGTCGGCAAACTCGCTGCAGCCGTCGCGCACGAGATCAACAACCCGATCGGAGTCATCTTTTTGTACAGCCAGCATGCTTTGGCGATGCTTCCCGAGGACGATCCCGTGCGCAAACATCTCGAGACGATTCGCCGTAACGCCGACGGGTGCCGGAAGATCGTCGGTGAATTGCTGAACATGGCGCGGCCGCGGAAACCCGAATGCCTGCCCGTCGATCTACGGCAATTGTGCCGCGAGATCGTCGACTCCGTTCAGCCGCTTGCCGAGCGCGTCGGAGCCCATGTCAGCTGCGCAAGATCCACGAGCGTGGTGCCGATCCTGGCGAATGCTGACGCCGGAATGCTACATCAAACCGTGCTCAATCTTGCGATCAACGCGATCGAAGCTGCAGGCCGCGGCGGCGAGGTCACGATCGGCGCTTACGAGACTCAGGACGGGGCCGAGACGGCCCGTGCGATCGAAGTTCGCGACAACGGCGACGGCATCGCGCCGGAGTTGCTCGAGCGGATCTTCCAGCCGTACTTCACGACCAAGCATGACGGCACTGGTCTCGGCCTCTCCGTGGCCGAGAGTATCGCGCGGAGCCATGGTGGCCGGATCGACGTCGAAAGTCGGGTCGGCGGCGGGTCAGTGTTCCGAGTCGTGATTCCGGAGCGGCGCGACGCCGACGCCGTTTCCCATCCGCGTCGTCGCAATCCGGGTGCAGTCTTGACGGGAATACGTTCATGAGTCACGGGCGCATTCTGGTGGTGGACGACAGCCGCGACATGGCGAACGGCATCGCCATGCTGCTCGAGGAGATCGGTTTCGAGGTTCAGGTCGCGCATTCGGGAAAACGGGCGATGGCAATGCTGACCGACCAGGGATTCGAACTCGTGCTGAGCGACGTGAGGATGCCGACCATGAGCGGAGTGGAACTGCTCGAACGCATCCGCGCACGCTGGCCCTTGACCAAGGTCGTGCTGCTCACGGCCTTTGGCACCATCGACGCGGCCGTTCACGCCATGCGCTGCGGTGCCTGCGACTACCTGACCAAACCGTTCGACAACGACGAGCTCTTGCGCGTGGTCAAGCGAGCGCTTGCGGAAGGCCTGCCCGCGGGGGGGGCGGACGACTCCGCTGTGGTGGGCGAGATGTCCGCCGCACTGGCCTCCGAGGACCTGCTGGACGGCCTGAAACGCGCACTCGCCGTGCTCGTCCGCAGCACGGGCGCGGATGACGGCGAAATTTTCCTCAGAGAGCCCGAAGGGGGCGATTCGCTGTTGTGCGTCTGGGACGGCCCCGACGGCGATGCGTTGCTCGAACGCACGAGATTCGAGCCGGGCATCGGCCTTGCCGGGATCGTGGCGGCAACCGGAGAATCCGTCTGCATCCGCGGCGGGCTCGCCACCGATCGCCGCTGCGTTCGTCCGGCGGTGGCTGCAGCCGGTCTCAAGTCCTTCGCTGCCGCACCACTTCCGGATGCGCGTGGTGTGCTCGGATCGATCCACCTGCTCTCACGCAGCGAGGGGTTTCTAACGGAAGGCGTGCTCGACTTGCTCAAGCGCGCTGCGGTGCCGCTGGCAAGCGCGATCCGCGCCGCGTTGGCCGATCTGCGCCAGTCGGTGGACGTCGTGTGCGAGCGGCTCCACGAACCCAGCGTCCAGGCGCGCGAGTTACTCGAGACGATGCGTCGAGTCGCCGGCGCCCGCTCCGGAACCCTGGCGTTGATTGATCCGTCGCAAGGCCGGCCTCACCGAGTGGTTTCGACCGGACCGACCGCGCTCGTCTGCATGCACGTCGAAGCGGGGAACGGGAAGAACTGTGCCTCTCTGATGGAGGCGCACGGTTTGGTCGCCATTCCTGGTCGGCGAAGCTGGCCGGAGGCCTGCCGGGGGGGGTTACCGCGCCGCGCCGCCAGCCCGTGCTGCCTGCCGTTGCTCGCCGGGGCTCGCCTCTACGGCTTGATCGTCCTCGACTTCGGCCGGGAAGGCCCGCAGGAAGCCAATGGACGACTCGTGCAACTCCTGTGCATGGCCCGTCAATTTGCGATGCGGCTCGAGTCCTATCATGCGGGGCAGGGTCTCGATTCGCAGGACAAGGCGCGCGGGCTGGCGGACGGAGTGCAGACGGAGCGGCCCGAACTCGAACTGCGGTGTCTGGGGCCGTTCCAGGTACTGCGACGCGGACAGTTGATTCCGGCGGAGACCTTCACGCGCAGCCACGCTCTGGTCTTGCTCAAGTTGCTCGCGATGAGAGAGGGCGCCCCCGTGAACCGCGACGTGCTGATCGAGCAGCTCTGGCCCGAGGTCGATCCGCGACACGGCGCCAACCGGCTGCACGTCGTCGTGCACGACCTGCGCTCGGTGATCGAGGTGCAGCGGAACACACGCGAGTGGATGTACCTGCGCAACCGCGGCGATCTCTACTACCTCGACGTCAGCGCTTCGATCGAGATCGACCTGATCCGCTTCAAGGACCTTTTGATCCGCGCTCACGAAGCCGTCGCACAGCAGGCTCCGGAAGCCTGCGCGCTGCTCGAGCAGGCCGTGGGGTTGTATCGTGGAGATTTGTTCGCCGACGACTCGTTTGCTTCCTGGTGCGAGAAGGAGCGACAGGAAATGAGGGAGAGTTACGACGCGGCGCTCGAGAGCCTTGCGAAGCTGTATCAGGATCAGGGTTGCTTCGAGAAGGAGCTCGACTGCCGGCGTCGCGCGCTGCGGTCATCCCCGTTGCGGGAAGATCTGCTGGTAGCCTACGCCGAACTGCTCGCCGAACTCGCGCGCCCGCAGGAGGCCCTGGCCGCCTACGAGGAGTACCAGAAGAAACTCCGGGACGAGTTGGGCGTCGGCCCCTCGTCCGCGCTGCGGGACGTGCACCGTCGCTTGTTGAGCGCCGTCCGGGGCTACGACGGACGCTCGCAGCCCTTGCGCGTGTAGAACCACCAGTTGATCGTCACCGCGATCAGGTAGAAGATCCCTGCTCCGATGAAGAACGGCGTGGCGGATCCGGTGTTGGTGATCGCGCGGCCGATCAGGACCGCGAACACGAAAGGTCCGTAGGCTGCGACCGCCGAGGTCCATCCGAGCACCTGCGCGCCTTGGCGCGGCGAGTGCGAGAAGATGATCGGAAACTGCCGGAAGGTCGAAGCGTTGCCGACGCCGGAGAAGAAGAACAGCGCGAGCATGCACGCGACGAAGAGCGGGAACTGATCGAGCGAAGTCGGGCTCAACACGCCGGTGGCCAGCATCACCCCGCAGATCACGATCATCGCGAGACCGGAGATGTGGGTGAGGATTGCGCCTCCGGTCTTGTCGGCCACGAAGCCGAACAGCACGCGAGACGCGGAGCCGATCAACGGTCCGAGGAAGGCGTACTGGAGCGGATCCGGAGCGTCAGGAAAGCCGCCGTAGGTCGCCTTGATCATCAACGGGAAAGCGGCCGCGAAACCCGCGAAGGTGCCAAAGGTCATCACATAGGTGACCGTGCAGCACCAGGTGTGCTTGCTCTTGAAGATGTCGAGCTGCTCGCGAAACGAGGCCTTGATCGGAACGCTACGCAGTATCCACAGGCACAGAACACCCAGGATCAGCAGCAAGGGCACGTAGCTGTAAGTGGCGTTCTGCAACCAGACGTCGCTGGTCGTGCCGTCCTTGGTGAGCACCTGAGAAGTTCCGGAGAGCGCGCCGAACAGCGCGAATCCCATGATCCAAGGACTCACGAACTGGGCCAGGCTGACGCCGAAGTTTCCGACTCCAGCTTGGATGCCGAGCGCCATGCCCTGCAAGCGCTTGGGAAAGAACAGGCTCGTGCTCGGCATGTAGGAAGAGAAGTCCCCGCCGCCCATGCCTGCGGAAAGTGCGAGCAACATGAAGACCCAGTAGGGCGTGTCGGGGTTTTGGACCGCGAGTCCCAGACCGATGCAGGGGATCAGTTTGATCAGAGTGGCGACGCCGATCACCAGCCGTGTCCCGAAGATCGGGACGAGGAATGAATGAATGATGCGCAGGGTGCCTCCCGCCAGTCCGGGCATCGCGGCGAGCCAGAACAGTTGCATGGTGTCGAACTTGAAGCCCGCTGCTGGCAAACGAACGACCAACACGCTCACCGCGAACCAACTCGCGAAGGAGAGCACCAGGCTGATGGTGGTGAGAATCAGGGTCCGCCACGCGATCTTGCTGCCGATCTCCCTCCAGAAGGTCGGGTCTTCCGGCTCCCATCGAGAGAGCCAGGCACCGGCGACGTGCGCATTGACCGTGTCGGATTCTCGAGTAGTGTTCATGGTTTGGATCGTTGTTCTGGATTGTCGAGATGCGCAGAGAGCCGCCTGGCCGTTGCGTCGTTCATCAGTCGGACAGTGCGCATCATCCAGAGCAAGCAGATGACTGACAAAGCGAAGATGAACATCCAACAACTGGTCCAGAGTCCAGTGCCTTCGAGCAGGTAGCCGAAAATGATCGGGCACACGAAGCCTCCCAGCCCGCCGATCATGCCGACCACGCCGCCGACGACGCCGACTTCTTCGGGGAAGTACTGCGGGATGTACTTGAATACCGCCGCCTTGCCGATTCCCCAGATCACGCCGATCAACATCACGAGTGAAGAAAATATCCACACATTGGCCTGGAAGAAGATCCGTGTGATGCCCTTGGCGAGCAACTCCCGCCTCTCCACCTGCTGCCCGACCACCACCGCAGGCTCTTGCCAGACTTGCTTGCTCGGGAGAACGAGTAGACCGGATTCGAGGCGGTCGGAGGGCTCGGCGGCAAAAGGATAGACGTCCTCTCCGACGACGATACGCGCTTCCGAGACCTCGGTGACGGTGCCTGCTCGATTCGCCATGATGCCGCGTCCGGGCGAGTAGATCTCCATCTTTGGAACGATCAAGGCGAAACCAAAGAGGGTCGTGCTGATCAGCACCCAGAACATGACGCGCCGCGCTCCCCACTTGTCCGACATCCAACCTCCCAACGCGCGAATCACGCCGGACGGGAAACTGAACAGCGCTGCCAGCACGCCGGCGGTAACCAGTGGCATGTAGTAGGCGTTCATGAAATAGGGGACCAACCACTGCGCGAACGCGACGAAGCAGCCGAACACCAGAAAGTAGTAGAGCCCGAATCTCCAGACGCGCATGGACTTCAGTGGAGCGAGCTGTCGGCGCAGGGTCATGTTCGACTGCGCGGGCTTCTTGTTGACCGAGAACAGGAGGAACGCGCCGCCCATCACCAGCAGCATCGCGGCGTAGACCTTCGGCAGCAGGCGCCAGCCCTCCAGGTCGGCACCGTGGTTCGTGAACCGATTCAGGAGGGTAGGAGCCAGCAGCGTGGTCAGCGCGGCGCCGGCATTGCCGGCTCCGAAGATGCCGAGTGCGGTGCCCTGGCTCTTCGCGGGATACCAGACGGAGGTGAAGGCGATGCCGATCGAAAAGCTCACGCCGGTGAGGCCGAAGCCGAAACTGCACAGCGCGAAAGAGAGGAAACCGTTCGCGTAGGAGAGCAAAAACATCGGCACTGCACAGAGCAGCAGCAGGCCGGCGAATATCGGCTTGCCGCCGTATTTGTCAGTGAGGAGGCCGGCCGGAAGACGGAACAACGCTCCAGTCAGCACCGGAATTCCCATCAGCCAACCGATTTCGACCGGTCCCCACGCGAAGACCTGATTGTTGGCCAGAAAGGTCACCAGGACTCCGTTGAGCATCCACGCTGCGAAGCAGAGCGTGAACGCGAGCGTGTTCAGGAACAGCGACTTGTGGGACTGGGCAGTCGCCTTGGTCTCCACGAAACATCTCTCCTATTCCTGCGGGGTTCTGCGCCGAGTGGCGGGCATGTCATCGAACTCGGTCGCCGAGATCAGTCGATGAGCGGAGGCAAACACGATGTTGTCCTCGCGGAACATGTGCAGCCGCAGCATCTCGACCAGGTTCGTCGTCTCTCTCAGAGCGAGTCCAATGACGGTTCGCGCCGATTCCTCCTGCGGGAGGCACGCGCCGACGCGAAGGAGATTCAATACCACGGCGGCGAGTTGCACGATCTTGAGGTGCTCGTCCCTCATGACGTCCACAGCAGTTGTGACGGTTTCGCCCCTGCTATGCTCGCCGTCGGCGATCAGGCGCTTTTCCAGCAACGGGAACAGGACCGTCTCCTCTTCGCGGCTGTGCGGAATGAAATCGCGATCGAGCGTCTGCAGGAAGTGCATCAGCGCGTGATCGGCTTGAGACGAGAAACCGTGCTCGGTGACGGACTTCAACAAGTCCTCGACGGTGTCGAGCTCCACGGACAGCGCAGAGTGCTCCGCACTGAGATTGCGCAGAAAGGGATGGAGCTCCTCGAGCGGAACCTGGTCCAATCCGGGCGGCGCATAGGCCTCCGGCGGGTCCATCGGCGAAACGCCTTCCGGGGTGATTCCGCGCTCCGGTTGGGCTTGCACCGGATCGAGCACGGTCAGTTTGATCTTGGAGAGGTCCATGGTCTTGGAACTAGTTGTTCTTGGGCCGCGACTTGCTCCAAGGAGTCGAAGGGTGGCGAATCGCCTTGCGATTCCAGTTCCACATCACGCGCTGGTAGGGGCGACGGATGTAGTGGAGCGGAGCGACCAGCATGTGCACCAGTCGCGTGAAGGGGAACACGGCGATCAGCAGCCACGCTCCGATGATGTGAAGTTTGATCGGCAGCGGCAACGCGCTCACCGCTACGATGTCGGGCGAACCCTTGAACAAGGACATCAGGTAGGGCGAGAGGTCGGCCGCGAACCAGGACGATCCCCAGCGGTAGCCCAATGCGATCCAGAGTCCGAACACGACCTGCACCAGCAACAGCACTTCGAGCACGACGTCCATGCGGTTGGTCACCATGCGGACGCGCTTGTTGGTGAGCCGGCGCACCATCAGCGCGACCAGGCCGACCAGGGTGCTGAGTCCGAAGGTGAAAGCGCTCACTTCCAAGATGATCAGTCGCGCCGGATTGCTGTTCCAGAGCAAGGTTCCGCGCGGAACCAGGAACGCGATCAGGTGTCCGAGCAAGACCACGAGAATGCCGAAGTGGAATGGAATGGTTCCCCAGAACAACGCCCGCCGTTCCAGAAACTGGGACGAGAGCGTCGAGACCTGGAATCCGCGCGAGCGATAGCGCTGGATCGTGCCCACCAAGAACAGGAGCAGGGCGGCGTAGGGAAGCCCCACGAACAGGAACACGTTCGGCAGGTTCATCGTTTTCCTCTCATTTCGCGGCACAGGGCCCGCTGGATTCGATTCCCATTTCGGCAGCTACCGAAACGACGAATTTGGAATCCTGATTGACGGGCAGGGTGATGGACAGTTGGAAGTCCTTCTGGAGGACGTCGTAAAGCGCCTCGAGGGCGTGGCGATATGCGGTTCGCATCTCGCCCGGTGCCGCCTCGATGATCGTCTTGTGGTGCTTCTTGTAGAGCTCCTCTTTCTTCTCGAGTCGCTCCGGTTCGAACTCACGAATCATTTCGCGCAAGGCGGGAGCGAGCAGCACGTGGACGAGCTCGTCGCGCAATGCCTCGTCCTCCATTTTTGGCAACAGACGGAGCATGTTGCTGAGATGATCGCCGAGTTCCCCGCAGCAATCGTTGCCGACGCGTGAGTGCTCGTTGCTGAGATTGGCGAGCATCGCTCCGCGCTTGTAATCCTCGCCGAACAAGGTGTAGCCGATGTCCAGCGTGGTGATGGGTTGCACGTCGAAGGTACGAGTGAACAATTCCTCCACCGCGAGTGCATCGCCCCAAGGCAACAAATTAGCGAACTCCTCGAGGGTCCGAGCAGCCGCCGGGTATTCCAGACGGCATGCCGCGGCGGCGCGCTCCACGTCGGCCTCGTAGTCGGCGCCGGGATGGGTGAAGATCGCGGCGAGAGACGGGTAGTGAGTCATGGACATGTCAATTCCCTCGCAGCGGTTTCTCGAGGAAGCCGAAGCCGGTCGAGCCTTTGACGTCGCCCGTGAACTCGATCATCTCCATCGCCTGTTCACGGTGCGCGGGCGGAATCACGAAGCGTTCGTTGAACTTCGCCAGCGCGGTCAATTGGAAGATGCCCTCTGCGGCCTCTTGGGTCAGGCCGGTCTCTTCGAGCGCCTGAGACATCTTCGCTTCCGAGATGTCGCCCACCGTCTTCCAGCGCCGGTAGATGCGCACCGCCATCAGCTTCTTGAGCTTATTCGAGACCACCTTGGTGTCACCGGCGCCGAACAGGTTCGCGAGGTACTTGAGCGGGAAGCGCGCCTGCTCCACGGTACCCCACAACTCCTCGGTGCTGGTGTCGTACAGCCAGTTGTCGGTCCAAGTCTTGGCGATCGGGTTCAGGTTGTCCTTCTGCGCGCCGTCGGTCTGCGTCACCGAAGCCATCACCGGCAGCAACGGCGGGACGTAGAACAGCATCGGCAAGGTCCGGAACTCGGGGTGCAGCGGCAGCGCCATGCCCCATTGCTTGACGAACTTGTAGGTCGGCGACATCTGCGCGGCCTTGATCGTCGAGTCGGGAATGCCATTGAGCTTGGCCGAGGCGATGACGTCCTCGTCGAAGGGATCCTGCAGGATGTCGAGCTGGCTGGCGATGAGATCCTTGTCCTCGGCCGAGGCGGCGGCCTCGATCCGGTCGGCGTCGTAAAGCAGGACGCCGATGTAGCGGATGCGGCCGACGCAGGAATGCATGCAAGCCGGTGCGTAACCGGCCTCCATGCGCGGGAAGCACAGGATGCACTTCTCGGACTTGCCGGTGTGCCAGTTGTAGTAGGTCTTCTTGTAGGGGCAGGCGGTGACGCACATGCGCCAGGCGCGGCAGACCTTCTGGTTGATCAGCACGATGCCGTCCTCACCGCGCTTGTAGATCGCGCCGGAAGGGCAGGATGCGACACAGGCCGGGTTGAGGCAGTGGTTGCAGATCCGCGGCAGGTAGAAGAACGCCATCCGCTCCAGTTGGAACATGGCGTCCTGCTCCGCCGGCGTGAGACCATCCAAGTTCGGATCGTTGCGGGCGTAGTCCGGCGTGCCGCTCAGATCGTCGTCCCAGTTGGGACCCATCTTCACGTCCATCGGCTCGCCGGTGATCAGCGACACCGGCTGGGCGGTCGGTTGATCGTCCCCAGCCGGCGCCTCGATCAGGTTCAGGTAGTCGTAGGTGAACGGCTCGTAGTAGTCCTCCACGGTCGGCAGATCCGGATTGTGGAAGATGTTGAGCAGCCCCTTCTTCTTGCCGGCTCCGCGCAAGTGGATACGGCCTTGGTTGTCGCGGCGCCAGCCTCCTTTGTAGATGTCCTGGTCTTCCCACTTGCCCGGGTATCCGGTGCCCGGTTTGGTTTCGACGTTGTTCCACCACTGGTACTCGGCGCCCTTGCGGTCGGTCCAGATGTTCTTGCACGCGACCGAACACGTGTGACAGCCGATGCACTTGTCAAGGTGAAAGACCATCGAGATCTGAGCTCTGATGTCCATGTTCGACCTCCTAGAAGACCACCTGGGTCATTTTTTTGACGATGACGTGCGTGTCCCGCTGCGGAGCAATGGGACCCCAGTAGTTGAAGTGGTAACTGAACTGTCCGTACCCGCCGCTCAAGTAGTTGGGCTTGAGGTGGATGCGCGTGAAGCTGTTGTGACCACCTGCGCGCCGGTTCCCGCGCACTTGCGACTTCGGGATCCCGACCGTGCGCTCCGGCACGTGGTAGACGATGCACACTCCCTTCGGAATACGCGAGCTGACGCAAGCGCGCGTGCAGTAGACGCCGTGGTCGTTGTAGACCTCCACCCAGTCGTTGTCCTGGATCCCCAGCGCCGCGGCGTCCGTTTCGCTCATCCAACACGGTTCGCAACCGCGTGACAGGGTCAGCATGCGGTGGTTCTCCATGTAGGTCGAGTGGATGTGCCACTTACCATGAGGCGTGAGGCAGTTGAGTGCCAGCGCCTCGCCATCCTTGAGGGTTTCCTTGAGATCCCCGTAGGCGGCCGGCTTCGGCGACGGCTTGTACGTGGGCAGATGCTCCCCGTAGGAACGGTACATCTCGTGGTCGAGATAGAAGTGCTGGCGACCGGTGAGCGTCCGCCACGGCACCAACTTGTCGTAGTTGTAGGTGTACGGAGCGTAGGCGCGGCCGTCGTTCATCAACCCCGACCACAGCGGGGAGGTGTTGTAACGCCGGGGTTGCGCCTGCAGATCCTCGTAGGTGATGCGCACGTCCTCGCTGCCGGCGCCAAGGTCGGCGAGTTCGAGTCCGGTCTTCTTCTCCATGTTCCGGTACGCCTTCATGTTGAGCGCGCCGTTGGTGAGCGTGGAGAGGTGCAACAGCACGTTCGCCGCGCGGTTGTCCTCGCACAGAGAAGGGTATTTTTTGCCGTCGATGGTCTCGGTCGGGAAGTGATTGGAGGCGATCAGCTGGTCGTATTCCTCCTCGCAATGGAAGTGGTTGCCGTGCGCGCCGAGGCCGTTCTTGCGCACGCCTTCGCCGAGCGCGATGTACTTCTCGTAGAGCTTGGTGTAGTCGCGCTCGACCACGGCGAGCTTGTGCATGGTCTTGCCGGGAATCGCCTCGCACTCGCCGCGGTACCAGTCCTTCACCTCGGGCTGGGCGATCTCGTCCGGGGAGTCGTGCGACAGTGGCGTCGCGACGATGTCCTTGTGGACGCCGGTCATGTGCTTCTTGGCGCACTCGCTGGTTGCTTTCGCCAGCAGCTTGAAGATGTCCCAGTCCGATTTCGACTCCCACACCGGAGCGACCGCCTGCGAGAGCGGATGGATGAAGGAGTGGAGGTCAGTGCTGTTGAGATCGGCCTTCTCGTACCAGGACGCGGCCGGCAGCACGATGTCCGAGTAGAGCGCGGACGAATCCATGCGGAAGTTGAGGTCGACGACCAAGTCCATCTTCCCGGTCGGCGCAACGTCGTGCCACTTGACTTCCTTGGTGTGCTCGTCCGAATCCTTGCCGATCGCGTTCGAGTGCGTACCCAAGTAGTGCTTGAGGGCATATTCGTGCCCCTTCATGCTTCCCATGATCGCGTTACCGCGCCAGATGTACCAAACGCGCGGGAAGTTGACCTCTGCATCGGGATCGCCGACCGAGTAGTCGAGTTGCTTGCTCTTGAGCTGTTCGAGCACGTGCTGCGTGATCTCGGCGTCGCTCTTCGAGCCGGCCGCCTCCGCCTCACGCGTGAGTTCGAGCGGGTTCTTCTCGAACTGCGGGTAGTAAGGCATCCAGCCCATGCGCACCGACTGGTAGATGGTGTCGGCGGTGTGCTGTGAAGTGCGCTCGTTGACCGGAACTGCGTTGTAGCGCGAGAACTGACCGTCGTAGCGGTACTGACAGGTGTTCATGTAGTGCCACAGCGGCGCCTGCTGAAGACGGCTCGGACCATGCCAATCTTTGGCGAACGCGATCGCGCCCCAAGAATCGACCGGCGCCAACTTTTCCTGACCGACGTAGTGATTGAGTCCGCCGCCGTTCTTGCCGACGCATCCGGACAGCATCAGCGCCATCGCGCCGGCGCGGTACATGAGGTTGGCGTGGTACCAGTGATTGATGCCAGCGCCGATGATGATCATGCACTTGCCTTCCGTGACCTCGGCGGTGTTCGCCCACTCACGCGCGAACTGCAGCACGGTCTTGCTGTCGATGCCGGTCAGAATCTCCTGCCACGCGGGGGTGTAGGCGGCGTCCTTGTCGCTGTAGTCCTCCGGATAGTCGCCGGCGAGCCCGCGTCCGACCCCGTACTGAGCCATGATCAGGTCGTAGACGGTGGTCACCGGGACCTTGCCCGTGCTGGTCTCGAGGTAGCGCACCGGCACGTTGCGGATCGCCTGCTTGTCGAGACCGAACTCGGTGAAGGCGGTCGGCAGAGTGTCGTCGCGACTGTCGAGCAGGGTCAGCAGCGGGTCGTAGGGCTTGTTGTCAGCGGCGTTCTCATACCGCATGTTCCAGTTGCCCTGCTGCTTGTCCCAGCGGTGTCCCACGCTGCCCTTCGGGACCACCAGCTCGTTGCTGGTCTGATCGATGTTGAGAAACTTCCAGTCTCCGTTCGGGATGTCCTTCCACTTCGCGATCTCGTTGGCGCGCACTAGGCGGCCAGGCGCGTAGTGCTCGCCGTTCTTCTCCAACTTCACGAGATACGGGCTGTCCGTGTACTGCTTGACGTAGTCGATGAAGTACGGAGTCTTCCGCTCGTGATGGAATTCCTTCAGGATCACGTGCGACACGGCCATCCAGAACGCTCCGTCGCTGCCCGCGTGCAGCGGGACCCATTGGTCTGCGTACTTGCAGACCTGACTGAAGTCGGGGGAGAAGACGACCGCCTTGGTGCCGTTGTGGCGCGCTTCCGCGAAGAAGTGGCAGTCGGGCGTGCGCGTCATGTTCAGACACGCGCCCATGTCGGCGATCATCTTCGAGTTGTACCAGTCGGCGCTTTCGCAGACGTCGGTCTGCTCGCCCCAGATCTCGGGGAACGCCGTCGGAAGATCGCAGTACCAGTCGTAGAAACTCAGGTTCACGCCGCCGAACAACTGCAGGAAACGCGCCCCAGCGGCATAGCTGAGCATCGACATCGCCGGGATCGGCGAGAAGCCGAACACCCGATCGGGACCGTACTTCTTCGCGGTGTGGATGTTCGCCGCGGCCATCAACTCGAGCACTTCGTCCCAAGTGGCGCGACGGAATCCGCCCTTGCCGCGCGCCTTCTGATAAGCGGCTCGCTTCTGGGGATTCTTCTGCAGGTTTTCCCAGGCGAGCACTGCGTCGCCGTTCGCCGCCGCTTTCTCGGCGCGGAACGCGTCGATCAGCGCGCCGCGGATCAGCGGATACTTGATGCGCAGCGGGCTGTACAGGTACCAGGAGAAGGAGATGCCGCGCTGACAACCGCGAGGCTCGTACGGCGGCAGCGAATCCTCGAGCAGCGGATAGTCGAGCTGCTGCGTTTCCCAGACCACGATGCCGTCCTTGACGTGGATCTGCCACGAGCAGCCACCGGTGCAGTTGACGCCGTGCGTGCTGCGGACGATGCGGTCGTGTTGAAACCGGTTGCGGTAGAATTCTTCCCACTGCCGAGTTTCGGGCGAAATGATGTCCTGAATCCAGCTCATGTGTTTTTCCTACGACTGCGGGGACCGATGTGTGGGAGACGAACTCGACTGCGACTGCAATTGGCGCGCGAACACCCTGTGATTCACGGGGTGCGTCATGCGGCGGCGCCAGATGAACGCGTACAGCGCCAACAAGACCGCCAACCCGACCACGCCGCTGAACAACAACTTGAAGCCGTAGTCGCGCGGCTGTTGGAACGCCTGCTGCTGGTCGGCATCCTCTAGGAAGGCGACCAGCGAGAACACTTCGTTCTCGGTGAGCGGCCGACCCTTGTAAGCCCGCTCCATCACCGGGAACGGCGGCGTGCCCAGGATTGCGTGGATGCCGGGGGCGCCCATGCGGCTGAACACCGAGGTCAGCTCGATCGCCAGCACGCCACCGCCGATCACGGCGTCGTTCTTCACGTGGTGGCATGAGTTGCAGGCGGCGCCGCCGTTGACGAATCGTTGCGTACCCTGGAAGAGTTCACTCCCGACGCGGATGTCCTCCGGCGTGTAAGTGCGAGTCGGCACTTCGGGTAGCGCCGGAGTGAGCGCCCCGCTCCGCAAGTACGCGATGATGTCCAGGATCTCGGAGGCCGTGTTCGGCGCGTCCGGCATGATGATCTGGTACTCCTTGAAGAGCGCGACCGCGTCCGGATCACCACTCTTGATCACCGTTTGCGACGAAGTGATGTACTTGACCAGCCATTCCTCGGAGCGCCGGTCGGTGACCCCGACCAGATCGGGTCCGACGCGCCGGCCGCCTCCGATCGTGTGACAGGCGATGCAACTCTTGTTGAACTGCGCTTCGCCGTCCCCGCTCTGCGGCGCGGCGCTTGCGGATTGGCAGATCAAATGACTTGCGACGATGAGCCCGAGGACTCGACGAATGCCAAGCGGCCTATTCATGATGGGTGGACCTCCGGTGCTGACTTTCCCGCGCGGATCCTTGAATCTGCGACTTCATCGGGGGCGAGGCTAGCCAGCGGGATTTACACGGCACTTACAGGCGGTGGACGGCCTCAGGGCGCTCCAGAGCCGTCTGGCCCGGACACCTGCCGCCCGAGCCGGATCCCCGATCCGACCGGGCACCATCCCGACCGGCCCCGGCCCTAGGATCCTCCTGGCGAGGGTCGCGGCGGAAACTATGATGGATGTCCTATGTCAGACCTGCCCGCGGTCCAGCTTTCGGTCGTCACGCCGTGGTCTTTCCACCACGGGGCGTGCGGGGTGGAGGAACTGGCGGCCGCCGCCTCGGCACGCGGGATCGGCGCGCTGGGGTTGGCCGACGTCAACGGGCTGTGGGGGGCGGTGTACTTCCAGACCGCTTGCGCGCAGTCCGGAGTCAAGCCCTTGCTCGGGATGCGGCTCGGCGTCGAAGGCGTGTGCGCACAACTCTTGGCACGGGACGCGGCGGGTTGGTCGGCACTGTGCCGGCTGACCACGCGGCTGCAGTTGGAGCAGATCCCGCGCGCGGCGCCGGGGGTCGGGCGCTCGGCGCGGCTGCGGGGTTGGCTGACGGAGGAACGCGAGCGGGCGCCCGGCGGTTTCGTGGTGCTGGCGCCGGATGGGGAACTGCTGAGCGCGCTGAAGGACTCCGGCGGCGCCGACGGTCTTTACGTGGCCGCGCGTCCCGGCGGCGCCGCCGCGGACGATGCCGCGCTCGCCGCCGACCTCGGTCTGGAGGCTGCCGCCGCGCCGCCGGTCGCCTTCCTCGACCGCGCGCACCACGCGCGCCACCGCCTGCTGGTTGCGATCGGGCACAACGAGAACCTTTCACGTCTCGACGAAGTGCGCGATCCCGAGGCCGAGTTCGGTCTCGCTCCGAAACACGCGTGGCTGCGTGACGCCACCTCGCTCGGCGCCGCCTACGCCGCTGCACCGCGGGCGCAGCGCGTGGCGGCGGCGATCGCGGAATCGATCTCGTTCACCATTCCTCTGGGAAAGAAGAGAATGCCAAGAGCTCTCCTTTCTGACCGCGCCTGCGGCGCGGGCGGCTTGGGCGCGGAGGCCTTCGCCGAACTGGAACGGCTCTGCCTCGCCGGCCGCGCCGTCCGTCGCCTCGACGGCTCGGAGTGGGAGAGCGGCGGCTACGCCGCCCAACTCACACGCGAACTCGCGTTGATCCGCGCGCAGGACCTCGCCGACTACTTCCTGATCGTCGCCGAGATCGTGGCCTGGGCGCGCGCGCAGAACATCCAGAACTGCGGCCGCGGCTCGGCCGCCAACAGCCTGGTCTCCTACCTGCTCGGCTTCACCCACGCCGATCCGCTGCGCCACGGCTTGTGGTTCGATCGCTTCCTCAACGCCGGTCGCGCCGACTTTCCCGACGTGGACCTCGACTTCGCCTGGGACGAACGCGATCGCGTGCTCGATTTCGTCTATCGCCGTCACGGCCGCGATCGCGCCGCGATGATCGGCACTCACGTCAGCTTCGGCGTGCGCGGTGCGGTGCGCGAGATCGCCAAGGCGCTGGGCGTGCCGGCCGCCGAGATCGCGCCGATCACGCGCGCGCTGCCCTGGGCCTACGACGGCAGTCTCGACATGGAGCGGATGCGCAGCCACCCGCGCACCGCGCGGCTACCACTCGACGCCGAACCGTGGAAGACGATTCTGCAGGAAGCCTTCGCGATTCGGACTTTCCCACGCCACCTCGGAGTGCACGCCGGCGGCATGGTGATCGCGCCGGGAGTGCTGACCGAACATCTGCCGCTGCAACTCGCGCGCAAGGAGACCGAGGACGGGCGTGTGGTAATCACGCAGTGGGACATGCATCCGGTCGAGGACGCTGGATTGCTGAAGATGGATCTGCTCGGCAATCGTGGTCTGGCGGTGATCCGCGACGCGACGCACGCAGTCGAGACCCACACCGGCATCCGCGCCGACTTCGCCCGCGTGGACGCGGAGGAGGATCTGCGCACGCGCGAACTGCTCGCGCGCGGCGACACCATGGGCTGCTTCTACGTCGAGTCGCCGGCGATGCGCGGGTTGCTCACGCAACTGCGCTGCCGTGATTTCTCGACCCTGGTCGCGGCTTCCTCGATTATTCGCCCGGGCATTTCCTCCTCCGGCATGATGCAGGCTTACGTCGAGCGGCACTTGCAGGTCGCGCGCGGCGGGGGCCACGAGGAGGCCTGGTACCTCGATCCGCGGCTGCGCGAGTTGCTCGGCGAAACCTACGGCGTGATGGCCTACCAGGAGGACGTGCTGCGCGTCGCGCAACTGCTCGCCGGCATGAGCGCCGCCGAAGCCGATTCCCTGCGCAAGGCGATGACGCACAAACGCTCGCCCGAGGCGATCACCGCCTTCGGCGCACGCTTCGTGGCTGGAGCGGTCGCGCACGGTGTGGCGCACGAGGTGGCGGCGGAGTTGTGGCGGCAGGTCGAGAGCTTCAGCGGCTATTCCTTCTGCAAAGCGCACTCGGCGAGTTACGCGCAAGTGTCCTACCGCTCGGCGTGGTTGCGCGCGCACTTTCCGGCCGAGTTCATGGCGGCGGTGTTGTCGAATCACGGCGGCTTCTACGCGACCTTCGCGTATCTGGCGGAGGCGCGACGCATGGGAATTCGGCTGCGGTTGCCGTGTGTCAATTCCGGTTCTGCGGCCTTCACCGGCGGCGGCCGCGCGCTGCGCGTGGGTCTCGCCGAAGTGCGCGGGCTCGGCGCCGCCGCGCGCGCGCGCCTGTTGGCCTCGCGCGTGCACGAGGGACTCTTCCTTTCGATGGAAGATTTCTGCGCGCGCGTGCATCCGCAGCCGCACGAACTCGACGCACTCGCCCGCGCCGGTGCGCTGGATGCGTTACCCGACGGCCTCACGCGTCCCGAGCGCCTGCGCTGGTCCGCGCTGGCCGCGCCCGATCTCGCGCGCCGCGCCGCACCCCAGGCGGCCTCGCTGTTCGGCGAAGCGCCGGTGCGCCGTCCGCCGCCAGCGCCGGAGTTCTCCGCACTGCGGCAGTTGGAGCTGGAGGAGGAGGCACTCGGCTATCTGGTCAGTGCGCACCCACTCGCGCTGTGGAAGGAACGCATCGAGGCGGCGGGTGCAGTGCCAGCGCGCGAGTTGCGCCGCTACGTCGGCCGTCGCGTGCAGTTGGCGGGCTGGCAGGTGACGCAGAAACCGATCCGCACCAGCGACGGGCAGCCGATGATGTTCCTCTCCTTCGAGGACACCACTGCGATCTACGAGACCGTGATGTTTCCGCAGGCTTACAAGCGCCTTGCGCCGTGGACGCTGACGCAGGGGCCGTATTTGCTCGCCGGACGCGTGCTCGACGAGAACGGCGCGCTCAGCGTGCGGGTGGAGGAGTTGCGCCTGCTGCGCGACGTGCCTTATCGGCGCGAGAAGGGCGCCGCGGCGGTGCGCGTGGCGTCGCCGGAATGAGGAATCAATTCTCGGAAAGAAAGGCTTGCGTCTGCGCGATCACATCCTTGTGCGCCGCGAGGTAGGCGTGGATCGAACGCACCACTTGATGTCCGGAAGCGCCGGGAAGATGGGTTTCTTGCAGCGCCACCACGCCGTCGTCGTCGCCGGGTAGCCAGGGGTTCCAGCCGCGTGCGCTGCCGCGCGCGCCGGCGATGATCAGGAAGGGGACGTCGGGCGGCGGGATGAGCTGCACTTCTGCAGGCACCAGGCCGGTGCCGGTTTCGCCGTAGAGCCAGCGAAAGACGCGGTTGCCGGCGAGACGATCGGCGAAGGCGCTGCCCTGATTCGGCGGGCCGAGCATGACGAGACGCTCGACGCCGAGCGTCGTGCGCCAACTTCCGCCGCGCGCGAGCGCTGCGCGCACGAGGATGCCCCCGAGGCTGTGGGTGACGAAGCTCACGCGCTGCGCTTGACCGTCTTCAGCGAGGGCGGCGAGCACTCCTTCGAGCCACGCGGCGTGCTCAGGGATCGAGCGGCGCGTGCTCGGGTAGGAGAGTCGCGCGCACCGCCAGCCGTCGGCCTCCAGGGCATCCTTCATGCGGCCGAAGGAGACGCGCGTGCGACCCATGCCGTGGAGGAGGATCACGAGCGGGCGTTCGTCGACGGTCGGCGGCGTTCGGCGGGGCACGCGCGCGTCGAACTCGGCAAGGCAGGCGGCGGCATCGCCCCAGGCGCGACGCAAGTTGTGCGGATCAAGCAGACGTGCGTGGCCTGTGAGGACGTTCTCCTGCAGTCTCCAACCGTCGCGCCAGCGGACGTCCGCCCAGAGCTGCGCGCCGCCGAGGGTCGGCAGAGGCAGGTTGGGTTTGAGCGTGGGCTCGCCAGGTCGAACGGGATCGGTCATCGAGGAGGTGCAGGCCGTCGCGGCAAGGCTGACGAGAAGCGTTGCGAGCGCGGCGAGGGCTCTCATGAGCCTATCCCTTACGCACGGGTGGGGAAGGGATGAGTTCGAGTTGGGAACCGGCTCGTGCGTCGTGTGGCACTTCTGTGGGTCGAAAGCAACCCACGGTGCCTGGCTCCGTATCACGGTGCCTGGCTCCGTATCATGGCTCCGTATCAGAGGGCGCGGACTACGGGGATGCGGGCGGCGCGCCAGGCGGGGAGGAGGGAGAAGAGGATGGCGCAGAGGAGGGTGGCCGCGACGAGGGCGGCGCTGGAGCTGAACTCGACGCGCGTCGGGATCGTGGTGAAGCCGTAGATCTCCGGGCGCCAGATTTCGCCGCCGAGCAACTTCTCGACCGCTTCGATCTGCGAGACGAGCAGGGCGCCGAGTCCGAGTCCGGCGACGCAGCCGACCACGGCGATGAGCGTGGCGAGACCGCAGAAGAATCCGGCGACGCGGCCGGGGGAGGCGCCGAGCGCGCCAAGCACGCCGATTTCGCGGCGTTTCTCCGTGACGGTGAGCAGCAGGGTCGCGACGAGTTGGTAGGCCGCCACCAGCACGATCATGAAGAAGACGGTGCCGAGCAGACCCTTCTGGTCCTCGGCGGCGCGCAGGAGTTGACCGCCCTGGTCGCGCCAGGTGCGTAGGGAAGGAAAATCGCGCTCGGAGATGCCGGCGTCGGCGAGGGCGCGGATGGTGGCGTCGGCCAACAGCTCCGCGTCGGTGCCGGGTCGCGCGTGGACCGCGATCTCGCTGAAGCTCGGTCCGCTCTGCGCCAACGCTGCGACGTCGGCACGATGTGCGAGGACGCGGTTCAAATCCTGGTCGTAGCGACCGCTCTGCACGAAACCGGCGAGCCGGAAGGTCTTGCGCACGAAGACCTTCGCGCGACCGCCCTCGCGGTAAGAGAAGACTTCGACCGCGTCGCCGAGCGCGAGTCCGAGGCGATCGGCGAGCAGTTTGCCCATCAGAACCGGCGCCGCATCGCCTGCCTCGGCAGGGGGGGGGAGACTTGCAGCTTCCTCACCTTCGACGCCCGCGAGCATGAGGCCGGCGAGATCGGCGGCGCGCGGATCGTCGAGCGCGCGCGCACCGCGGCGACCGACCATGCCGAACCAATTGAGGCGTACGGTGACGCGTTCGACCTCCGCAAGCGTGAGGAGTGGAACGACGTAGGCATCTGCCTCAGCCTGCGCCCGGCGCGGGATCTGCAGGCTGAGGTCGCCGGAAACCGACTTGATGCTGCTTTCCAACTCGGCGACGAAGCCTTGGAACACCGCCAATACCGTGAAGAGCACGCCGACGCCCAGCGCGATGCCGATCGCCGCGCAGATCAGGATCCAGCGGCGCCGACACCACTCCCAACCGAGGCGGAGCAGGCTCACGGCGTCACCACGAGGCCTTCGTGCAAGCGCAGCGTGCGGTCGCAGGCCGCGGCGACCGCGGGATCGTGCGTGGCGAGCAGCACCGCCGCGCTCTGCTCCCGCGCGCGCGCGAGCAGCAAGGCGAGCACTTCCTCGCCGGTGCGCCGGTCGAGGTTGCCGGTGGGCTCGTCGGCCAGCAAGAGCACCGGCTTGGAGACCAGTGCGCGTGCGATCGCGACGCGCTGTTGTTCGCCGCCCGAAAGCTGTGTCGGACGATGGCGCAGCCGATGCTCGAGTCCGACCGCGAGCAAGGCGGCCCGCGCTGCCGCGCGTTCCGCGCCGCGACGACTCCACCACGGCGCGCCGGGGGCGAGCCGACGCGGCAGCAGCACGTTCTCGAGCGCGCTCAGTTCGTGCATGAGTTGGAACTGCTGGAACACGAAGCCGATGCGTGCGGCGCGCATCGAGGCGGCACGGCGCGGATTGAGTTCGTGTGCGGCCTCTCCCGCGATGAAAATCTCGCCGGCATCGGGCCGATCCATCAGCCCGAGCAAGTGCAGCAAGGTGCTTTTGCCGCTGCCGCTGGCGCCCATCAACGCGCAGGTCTCGCCCGCGCGGAGGGTGAGGGAGACGCCGCGCAACACCGCAAGTGCTTCCACGCCCATGCGGTAGGACTTGATCAGCCCGGAGGCGGCGAGCACCGGCGTGGAATCATTCATAACGGAGAGCCTCCACCGGATCGAGGAAGATCGCGCGCAGCGTGGGTGCCAGTGCGAAGAGCAGGCCGATGCCGAAGGCGCCTGCGGTCAACCAAGCGGCGGCCGCGGGATCCCACTGCGCCGGCAAACCATTCACCACGTAGAGTTGTGGCGGAAAGATCTCGATGCCGAGGCGCACACGCAGGAACTCTGCCACCGCGTCCTTGTTGCGCACCAGCAGCCAAGCTCCGCCCAGTCCCAGAGCACTGCCGGCTGCGGCGGCCGCCGCGCCCACCCCGAACACCAACCCCCCACGCCAGAGCGGACTGCCGCCCAGTGCCGAGAGGACGCCGAGTTCTCGCACCTTCTCGCGCACCAATGCCGAGAGCACCGCGAAGAGTCCGAAGGCGGCCACGATCACGATGAAGAAGAGCACCAGCGTGATCATGCGGCGCTCGTTGTGGATGGCGTGCAGGAAGGTGGCGTTGCGCTCCTCCCAGGTCACCAGTTCACCACCCGTCGCGGCGTCGGGCGGCGGAAGTCCGGCCGAGCGCAGCGCGGCGAGGATCGCGGACTTGGCGCGCTCTGGATCCGTGCCGGCGCGGAGCTTGATCAACACCTCGCTGAACTCCGGCGCCTTGCTGCCGAGCAGATTGCGGCGCAGGCCGTCGGGACCGTCGCGCCGCACGTACACGCGGTCGAGGGAGACGCGGTAGTCGCTGGCTGCGTAAGTCCCCGCGATGCTGAACTTGGCGTTGACCGGCGTGACGGTCTCGCCGTCGGGCGGCAGCCGCCACGGCAGCGCGCCGAGCTCGATGCGCATTCCGCGCAGAGTCTCGGCATCGCGCACGGGAGCGAGCACTTCGCTCAGGATCACGCCGGGGCGCGCGAAGGGATCGTTTTCCGCGGCCGGAATCGTGAAAGGATGCGCAGGATCGGCCACCGGCACGCTGGCGTCGGCGAGCGCTCGCCCGAAGCCGGTGACGGCGAACTCCGCCTCAGGATCCAGGCCGACCACCTGAACCTGGAAGGCGTCGGCGTTGCGCGGATTGCTGAGATCGGCGCGCAGGCCAGGAAAACCGATCAACGCGTAGGCGACGAGATGCGGGGAGACCGCCTCGACCTCGGCGACCGTGGCGAGCGCCGCGCGCCAGGGCTCCCACAGCAAGCTTTCCTCCTGAGGGGGGGGGACGAGATGCAGATCCGCCGAGAGGCTGCGCACGCCGCTGCGGTTGAGCTCGATCAATCCGTTCATCACGGCGAGCACGACCAGCAGCGCAAGCAGGCCGACGCCGACCCCGAGCACGGCCAGCAACTGCACCGGCCTGCGGAAGAGCCAGGAGAACGCGAGTCGCCCCACGAACGGAATCTACTCCGGTCGGAGGTGCGGGAACAGCAGCACCTCGCGGATCGTGTCCTTGCCGAGCAGCACCATCGCGAGTCGGTCCACGCCGATTCCACAACCGCCGGCGGGAGGCATGCCGTAGGCGAGGGCGCGCACGTAGTCGAGATCCACCTGATTCGGCGATTCGGGATCCTTGCTCGCCACTTGCTCCTCGAATTTGGCGAGTTGGAGCAGGGGATCGTTGAGCTCGCTGAAGGCGTTGGCGAGTTCCATGCCGCCGAGGAAGAACTCGAAACGTTCGGCCCACACCGGATCGGTCGGCACCGGCTTGGCGAGTGGGCAGATCGCGGCAGGGAACTCGTGCACGAAGACCGGTCCGCGCAGTTGCGGCTCGACGAAGCGCTCGAAGAGTTCGTTGACGGCCGACCACCAGCCGTAACCGTCCGCGGATTCGGGCGTGATGCCCTCGGCCTCGAGCTTCGCGCGCACGGCGGCGCGATCGGTAGCGGCGCAACCGACGTGCTCACGGAAGGCGTCGGCCCAGCGCAGGCGCGGGAAGGGGGCTTTGAGCACGAAGCGCTCGCCACGGAACTCGGCGACGCGTCGGCCTTGCTCGTCGCGTGCTACGCCCGCGGCGTCGGCGGCAGCGAGCACCAACTCCTCGGTGCGTTCCATCATTCCGTTGACGTCGGTCCACGCTTCGTAGAACTCGACCATCGTGAACTCAGGGTTGTGGCGCGGCGACAAGCCTTCGTTGCGGAAGACTCGCGCGAACTCGAAGACGCGCTCGATGCCGCCGACCAACAGGCGCTTGAGGTAGAGCTCCGGCGCGATGCGCAGGAAGAGATCCATGTCGAGCGCGTTGTGCTTGGTCACGAAGGGCCGCGCGTTGGCGCCACCGTAGATCGGATGCAGCACCGGGGTCTCGACTTCGGCGTAACAGTGCTTCAGGAACACCTCGCGCATGGCCTGGATCATGCGAATGCGCTTCAGGAAGGTGTCGCGCACCTCGGGCTGACTGAAGAGATCCACGTAGCGCAGCCGGGCGCGCAGCTCGTCGTCGGCGAGGCCGTGCCACTTTTCGGGCGGATCCAGCAGCGCCTTGGTCATCAGCGTGCAGGAGGTGCCGAACACGGTCGGCTCGCCGAGTTTGGTGCGGCCGAACTCACCGCTCACCGCGACCAAGTCGCCGCGGTTCAGGCTGGCGAGCAGGGCGAAATCGGTTTCTGAAAGCTTGTCCTTCTGCAGGCAGACCTGGATCTTGCCGCTGGGGTCATGGAGGTCGAGGAAGGCGAGCTTGCCGTAGCCACGGCGGCCGAGGATGCGGCCCCAGACGTGGACGGTCTGGCCCTGGAGGGCGTCGGCATCGGCAAGCAGGGTGGCGGCGAGACTTCGCGTTCCAGACGGCACGCGCGCCGGGAAGGGATCCACACCGGCAGCGCGCAACTCTTCGAGGCGCTGCTTGCGGTCCGGGTGGGCGATCTCCATGGACGCGGCGTCGGCCGCTACGCGGCGTCGAAGAAAATGGTGGAGCCAAGGGGGATCGAACCCCTGACCTCTACAATGCCATTGTAGCGCTCTCCCAGCTGAGCTATGGCCCCACGCGTGCCCCGGCGCACGGCAGCGCCGCAACTCCGGGCGGGAAAGTGTAGCCACGTCCGTGGGATCGTCCAAGTCCCCGCAGGGCTAGGATTTTGGCCTCTTCGGCATGGAAAGCACCGACATCTCTGCGATCGAGCGCAAGTGGCAGGCGCGCTGGGCCGAGCGCGGGACCTTCCGTGCTCCCGGACCGGGCGACCCCGACTTCGACGCTTCGCGGCCGAAGTTCTACGTCCTGGACATGTTTCCCTATCCCAGCGGGGACGGGCTCCACGTCGGACATCCGAAGGGCTACACCGCGACCGACGTGGTGGCGCGCTACAAGCGGCATCGCGGCTTCAACGTGCTGCACCCGATGGGCTGGGATGCCTTCGGTCTGCCGGCGGAGCAATACGCGATCCAGACCGGAACGCATCCGGCGGTGACTACCGCGAAGAACGTCGCGCGCTTCACCGAGCAGTTGCAGGCGCTCGGCTTCTCGTACGACTGGGAGCGCGAGCTCAACACCACCGATCCGAAGTACTACCGCTGGACGCAGTGGATCTTCCGACAGCTCTACCTGCGCGGCTTGGCCTACCAGGCCGAGATTCCGGTGTGGTGGTGCGAAGCGCTGGGTACCGTGCTCGCCAACGAGGAAGTCATCGACGGGCGCTCCGAGCGCGGCGGCCATCCCTGCGTGCGCAAGCCCTTGCGGCAGTGGATGTTGAAGATCACCGCCTACGCCGAGCGACTGTTGGCCGAGCTCGAGCAGGTGGACTGGCCGGAGAGCGTGAAAGCGATGCAGCGGGAGTGGATCGGACGCTCCGCCGGGGCCGAGATCGAGTTTCGCGTCGAAGGCGCGGCGTCCGGTGGAAAATCTTTCACCGTTTTTACGACGCGGCCGGACACGCTCTTCGGAGCGAGTTTCTGCGTGCTGGCACCCGAGCATCCGCTGGTGGACCTGATCACCACTTCCGCGCAGCGGACGGCGGTGCGTGACTACCGCGAAGCGGCGGCGCGCAAGAGCGAGCTCGATCGTGCGGAGCTGCAGAAGGAGAAGACTGGCGTCTTCACGGGCGCCTACGCGCGCAATCCCGCTTTCGCGGCGGATGATGCACGCGCCCTGGTGCCAGTGTGGATCGCTGACTACGTGCTGATGAGCTACGGCACCGGCGCGATCATGTGCGTGCCGGGCGGCGACGAGCGCGATCACGCATTCGCGACCAAGTACCGGCTGCCGATCCCGCGCGTGGTGGCACCGGCAGATCCCGCGGCAGCCGCCGCGCTCGCACCCGGCGCTTGCTATCCGGGTGAAGGGGTGGCATTGAACTCCGGCATGCTCGACGGTCTGCGCACGCCGGAAGCGAAGGAACGCATGCTGGCTTGGTTGGAGGAGCGCGGCCTCGGGCGCGCGAAAATCACCTACCGCCTGCGGGACTGGTTGTTCTCGCGGCAGCGCTACTGGGGAGAACCCTTCCCCATTTTGTTGGGACCGACCGGCGAGGTCGAGTTGGTGGCGGAGGACGCGCTCCCGGTCACGCTCCCGGAGTTGGCGGACTTCCAGCCAGCGCCCGGTGGCGAGCCGCCGTTGGCGCGTGCGACGCAGTGGGTGCAGGTGCAAGGCCCGGACGGGCGCGCCTGGAAGCGCGAGACCAACTCAATGCCGCAGTGGGCAGGGTCCTGCTGGTACTACCTGCGTTTTCTCGATCCGCACAACGAGCAGCAGGCTTGGTCGAAAGAAGCCGAACGCTACTGGATGCCGGTGGACCTCTACGTCGGCGGCGCCGAGCACGCGGTGCTGCACTTGCTCTACGCGAGGTTCTGGCACAAGGTGCTCTTCGACGCGGGGCTGGTGAGCACCTCAGAGCCGTTTCAGAAACTCGTCAACCAGGGCATGGTGCAGGCGCACGCCTATCGCGACGCGCGTGGGGCTTTGGTGCCGGCTGACGAAGTCGAGGAGCGCGGTGCAAACGTGTTCGTGCGCAAGCCGGGCGGCGAGCCGCTCGAGCGCATCATCGCGAAGATGTCGAAGTCCTTGAAGAACGTGATCACACCGGAGGAAGTCATCAGTGAATACGGTGCTGACGCGATGCGGCTTTATGAAGTGTTCATGGGACCGGTCGAGATGGGGGCACCGTGGAATCCGCGCGATCTGCCGGGAGTGCAGCGCTTTCTGCAACGCGCCGGGCGCCTGCTCGAACGCGAACTCGCGATCGAGGCGGATGCCGAGGTCGAGCGTGCTCTCCATCGCACCATCCGCAAGGTCGGAGAAGACGTGGAAACGCTGGCGCTCAACACCGCGGTGTCTGCGATGATGGAGTTCGTGAACCTCGCCACCAAGCGGGAAGCGTCCCTGACGCGCGTGCAGGCGGAATCCTTCGTGCTGCTGCTCGAGCCCTTCGCTCCGCACTTCGCGGAAGAGTGGTGGGAGAAGCTCGGACATACGGAATCCTGCGCTTGGGCCGCGTGGCCGGGTTGGGACCCCTCCCTCGTGGAGGCGGACACGGTCGAGATCCCGGTGCAGATCAACGGCAAGCTGCGCGCGCGCGTGACCGTGGCGAAGAGTGCGGATGCCGCGGCGATGGAAGCCGCTGCGCGCGCCGCCGCGGGCGCTCAACTCGACGGGGTGACCGTCCGCAAGGTCGTGGCGGTGCCCGGACGCATGGTGAACTTCGTCGTGAGTTGAACATGGTGATGGATTCTCTCCGCGACTGGATCCGCGTCCTCGACGAGGCCGGCGAGTTGGTGCGCGTGCGCGCAGAAGTGGATCCGCACCTGGAGATCGCGGCGATCACCGATCGCGTGAGCAAAATGCAAGGCGCAGCGAACAAGGCGCTGCTCTTCGAGAAAGTGAAGGGATCGGCGTTGCCGGTCCTCGTCAACGCTTTCGGTTCACGGCGGCGCTGCGCGCTTTCGCTGGGCGTCGAGCGCATCGAGGAGCATGCGGGACGCTTGCGCGCTCTGCTCGATCAAGCACCGCCCGAGACTTTGCTGGACAAGCTACGCATGATCCCGAAGCTGGCCGAGATCGGTGCTTTCTTTCCCAAGAATGTTTCCTCCGCTCCCTGTCAGGAGGTCGTGTGGGAAGGTGATCAGGTTGATCTCGGCAAGTTGCCCGTGCTGACCACCTGGCCGCAGGATGCCGGCCCCTTCGTGACTTTCCCGCTCTGCGTGACGAAGGATCCGGAGAGCGGTAAGCGCAACCTCGGCACGTACCGGCTGCAGGTTTTCTCACGCAACGAAACCGGCTTCCATACGCATCTGCACAAGGACGCGCGGCGCCACCTCGGCAAGGCCGCAGCGCGTGGCGAGAAGGTGCCGGTGGCGGTGGTGATCGGTGCCGATCCCGCCACCTGCTTCGCGAGCGTGATCCCGGCACCGCCGGACGTGGATGAATTGATCATCGCGGGTTTTTTGCGCCGCAAACCGGTGCCGCTGGTGAGGTGCCGCACGGTACCGCTCGAAGTGCCGGCGACGGCGGAGATCGTGCTCGAAGGGTGGGTGGATCCGAACGAATTGCGCCGCGAGGGCCCGTTCGGCGATCACACCGGCTTCTACTCGCTGGCCGACGACTATCCGGTGTTCCGTGTCGGCTGCATCACGATGCGCCGTGATGCGGTGTACCACACCACTTTGGTTGGCCGACCGCCGCAGGAGGACTGCTGGATGACGGAGGCCATCGAACGTCTGCTGTTACCAGTGCTGCAGAAGCAGTTCCCCGAAATCCTCGACTACCGCATGCCTTTCGAGGGCGTGGCACACAACTTGATGCTAGTGAAGATCAAGAAGTCCTACCCCGGCCATGCGCAGAAGATCATGAACGCGATCTGGGGGCTCGGCCAGGCCATGTTCACCAAGGTGATCGTGGTGGTGGACGAGGACGTGGATATCCACCACGACTCCGAAGTCGCCTGGAAGGTGCTCAACCACATCGATCCGCAGCGTGACCTCCAGTTCACGATGGGACCCCTCGAAACCCTCGACCACGCCAGCCGCGCCGCTTGCTACGGAAGCAAGGTCGGCATCGATGCAACGCGCAAGTGGAAGGAGGAAGGATTCACCCGCGATTGGCCCGACGAGATCGTGATGGATGAACCCACTCGTGCCAAGGTCGCAGCGCGTTGGCGAGAGTACGGCTTGGAATCCTGATGGCCGGGGACGCCCGTATCCGCATCTGGTCGGCGCGGCGGATGCGTTGGATCCTGAAGTTCTTTCCTCCGATCCTGTTCCAGCGCATCGTCCCGACGCACATTTCGGAGGACTTCCTGAGCGCGCGGGTGCGCGTCAAGCGCTCGATCTGGACCCGGAACCTCAACGGCACCACCTTCGGTGGCACGATCTACGCGGCGGCCGATCCGGTGTTCGCGCTGATGTACTGGCAAGCGCTTGCGCGGCGTGGCGTGGCGACGCGCTCCTGGCTGATGGCGGCGCGCGCGCAGTACCGCAAGCCGGCGACGACCTCACTTGCGATTGATTTCGTCCTGACCGAAGCCGATCTCGACGCCGCCGAGGAGGATCTCCGCCGCCGCGGCAAGTCGGTGCGCATTCATTCCGTCGAGGCGCGCGACGAACACGGCGTGGTCTGCGCCGAATTGGAACTGGTGACTTTCCTTCGCCTGCTCGGCGCACAGGATGCACCGGCCGTCAGCGCGTTCTGATCTTACGATCTGGATCTGTCATCGGACGCGAAACACGTCATCGGTGCTATTGGTGTCGCCAGGCACAAGGTTGTCGGCGGCCGACTCGAATGCAAGTGATCGCCCATCGGCCGACAGCGCCGGTTTGCGACTAACCGCGTTCGCCTCGGATCCACTCTGGGCGATGCTCAGGCGCCGCGTACGGCCAGTTTCTAGATCTCGCACGAAGACGTCGGCGAGGAGATTCCTATCTGCACGAGTGAGATTGCTCGCCTCGCTGACGAACCCCACGGTGCGCCCATCTGCTGAGATGCAGGCATCGGAACTGACGCCGTTCGCCTGAATGCCCGCCGTACTGATGCTTACGAGACGGACTCTGCCGGTCGTGAGGTCCTTGACGAATACATCTCCGAAGCTGTTACTGTCGTTCGTCACCAAGTTTCGTGCACCGCTCGAGAAAGCGAGGAACCTCCCCGTCGATGACAGCATGGCACCGCTGCTGTGCCCACCGAGGGCCTGAAAACCTCCATCATTGACGCTGACGCGAGCGGTGATCGCGGAGGAGATTTCGTGCACGAACACGTCGAGGGCTGCGTTGGTGTCTCCAGGGACCAGGTCCACGGCAGCACTCGTGAAGGAGACGAAACGGCCATCGGCCGAGATCTTTGCATCCCAGCTCGGACCTGAGGCCTGCGCCAAGAAGGAAGTCACACTGACTCGGACAAGCGAGTTTGTACTGCGGTCACGAAGGAAAACATCCGCGGTGTGGTTGGTGTCCGCTGCCACAAGGTTCGAAGCCGTACTTTCAAAGGCAACGAATCTTCCGTCGGCTGACAACGACGGTCGATAGGAACCGTTGTTGCCCAAGACTCCTCCAATCCCATCGCTGAGGCGTTCCGTGAGACCCGTTGTGCGATCGTGAAGGAAGACGTCCATGAACGGTAGGTGGTCTCCAGGTGCAAGATTCATCGCAACGCTATCGAACGCGATGAAGCGACCGTCGGGAGTCATCACCGGCGACCAAGATCCCCCGGCAGCTTGGAGACCGGTCGAACTCACGCTGATCCGTTCATTCGTTCGGGCAACGAGGTCCCGGACGAACACGTCAGGTTGGGCATTGGTGTCGCCGGGGACGAGGTTACTGGCGCTACTCTGGAATGCGACGTAGCTGCCGTCGGACGAGAGGGAAGCTGTGCCACTCGATCCGACCGCTTCGACGCTGCCGACGCCAAGGCTGACGCGCTCGATCGAATGGTGAGCAAGGACGCTCGACGCGACGAGACCCATCACTCCGATGAGCGCACGCAGAGTCGAACCCTCGGTTGTCGAGGGTGGTCCAGGATGCCCTTGGTCCATGGTTGCATTCTGGCACAGGTAGACGTTTTGCGTGGATGGTTCCGCCACATGGACGTCCAACGGCAGTGATCACGCCGAGCGGCGAAGGCTCCGATCGCTAGAATTGGCGGCCGATGGAACGATCCCTCCGGTTTGCACCGCTCCTGTCTCTGATCCTGATCCCGGCTTGCGCTGCGGGGCCGAGGACGGCGGACACCGCGATCACCGTCGAGGAACTGCGCGACCACGTCGAGTGGTTGGCCGACGACAAGCGCGAGGGTCGCCGCGCCGGTACTGCGGGGGAACGTGCCGCCGCAAGTTACATTGCGAAGCAGTTCGCGCTCGCGGGGCTGCAGCCAGCCGGTGACGACGGCAGTTGGTTCCAAGAGTTCGAGGTGGCACTCGCGCCGGAGTCCGGCGAGAGCGCACTCCTCGTGGACGGCACGCTGCAGAAGGGAGTCGGAACGCTCGCTTGTTCCGTGAGTGGGCGCGCCGAGGGCACGCTGATCTCAGCCGGTTACGGCACGGTGCTCCCGAGCCATGGCATGAACGCCTTCGCTGACCTGAACGCGAAGGGCAAGATCGTGCTGCTGCGTCGCTACAGCGAATTCGGCCCGAATCCGGCTCCGGAGTTTGCGACGCTGAGCAACCTACGCAACAAGATCCGGGCGGCGGTCGACGCCGGTGCGGTCGCGGTGGTGATCGGCACTCATCCGGAGGACGTGCTCCAGGGCGGCGAAGCAACCATTAGCTTCGACGCGGCGCCGGGTTCGATGGACGTTCCGGTCGTGACGGTGACGCCCGAGACGTTGGCGCGACTCGAAGCCCTGGGCGGTGGCATCCGCGCCGCGCACGCCGTGGTCGAGGCCGAAGTGCTGCGCCCCACCGCGATTGCGCGCAACGTGCTCGGGATCGCTCCGGGGAGTGGTCCGGAGCTGATCTCGGTGGGTGCCCACTTCGACCACCTCGGATGGGGGGGGGACGGTTCGCTTGCGCCGGGTGAGCACGCGATTCACAACGGCGCCGACGACAATGCTTCCGGCACGGCCGTTCTGATCGAACTCGCGGAAGAGTGGGGACTCGGAACGGTGGGAGTGAATCCGCGCAGCGTCGGCATTCTGTTCTGCGCGTGGAGCGCCGAAGAGATGGGCTTGCTTGGTTCAGCGCACTGGGTCAAGAATCCCACCGTGGATCTCTCGCGCGTGCGTACGAACGTGAACCTCGACATGGTTGGGCGTGTCGCGAACGGTAAAATCACGGTCGGATCTGCGGACACCGCAGCAGCTTTCCGTCCCGCGCTGGGAATCGTTTCTGCAGATCTTGCTGGCAATGCGATCGGTCTCGAACTTGCGATCATTGAAGGGCAACTGCCCGGCGGTGGGGGTTCTGACCACATGTCTTTCCACCAGGTCGACATTCCGGCCTTGTTCTTCTTTTCCGGTTTGCACGGCGACTATCACAAGCCGAGTGACGATGCCGACAAGGTTGACTACGCAGGCATGGAAGCCGTCGCCTGGGCAGTCTCCGATCTGCTGATCCAGCTCCAGCTCGCGCAGCGCAGTGAGTTCGCCTACGTGAAGCCGGAGGCCCCTGAAGGTGGCGAGCGCGAGGTGCGCCGCGCCGCCGTATGGTTCGGATCGATTCCTGATTACGCGGCGGCACCGGAAGGCGGCGGCATGCAGATCGCTGGTACCAGTCCCGGCAGTCCCGCCGAGAAGGCCGGACTCGAACCTGGTGACGTGATCCTGCAAGTAGGCGAAACCAAGGTCGGCGACATCTACGACTTCATGGACGCGCTGGCGGGATTCAGCAATGGCCAACGCATCGAAGTCATCGTGCTGCGCGCGGGCAAACGCCTCACGCTGCCGTTGACCTTCTTCCCGCGCCCGTCCGTAGAATCCTGAGCGGCGTCCGCATGCGCACGCGATTCTGGCCGTTCACGGCTCCGTTCGCTCTGCTCGTCGGGGCTTGCGCGGCGCCCGCCCCTGCACCCGTCGCCGTACTGATAGGCGGCGACCAGGAGTATCGGAGTGAGGAAGCATTGCCGCTGCTTGCAAAACTTCTTGAGACGCAAGGCTTCGACTGCAGCCTCGTCCTCGACTCGGACGTGCCGGAGCCGCGCGGCCTCGAGGCGCTTGACGATGCGGATCTAGTGGTGTTGTTCACGCGCTTCTGCGCGTGGCCTGAGGCGGATCGCCTACGCCTCGAGCGCGCGCTCGCGCGGGGTGTTGCGTTGGTCGGCCTTCGCACTGCGACGCACGGTTTCGCTTACGGCCCCGACGCGTCGCCTGGCGCGCGCAAGTGGTCGGCGGACGCGATCGATCCGCCCGGAGGCTTTGGCGAGACCTGGTTCGGCGATTCCTGGGTGGCGCACCACGGCGACCACGGCAGCGAGAGCACACGAGCGGTTCCGGAACCGTCGTCCGTTGGGCACCCGGTGCTGCGCGGCTTCACTGGTGCCTGGGGACCTACCGACGTCTACGCCTTTCATCCGTTGCCGGAGGACTGCATCGTGCTCGCGCGTGGTCTGGTGCTCGCCGGCATGACGCCGGACTCCGCGCCGGTCGAGGATGGCCGCAACGCGGCGCCAATGCCGCTCGCTTGGGTGCGTGAGTTGCCGAGTCTCGACGGCACGCTGCAGCGCGTCTTCTATTGCTCGATGGGTGCGTCGCAAGACTTCGAGGATCCCGGACTGCAGCGTTTGGTCGTGCAAGCCTGCCTCTGGGCGGTGCATCGTGAACAGAGCATCGCGCGTGATGGCGTGACTCTGCCGCGCGTGGGAGAAGGTGGCATCCCTTATGCACCGACGGCATTCGGCTTTCGCTGAGCCAGCGCATTCGGGTCGCCCGCTATAGTGGCAGTGATGGGGACCTGCATTGCGCTGCTGCGTGGCATCAACGTCGGCAAGGCGAAGCGGGTGCCGATGGCAGAGTTGCGCACGCTGCTCATGGGCATGGGGTTCACGGCGGTGCGTACGCTCCTCAACAGCGGCAATGCGCTGTTCGAGACGGCGCGACCTCAGCCGAAGAAACTCGCCGCGAGCATCGCAACCGCGATTCAGGAGCATTTCGGCTTCCCGGTTCCGGTGATCGTGGTGACGGCACGCGAGCTCGACACCATCGCGGCCGAGAATCCACTGACGCGTACCAAGGTGGATCCGTCTCGGCTGTTGGTTGCCTTTTTCGCCGATGACGCTGCCCGCAAGCGAGTGCGTGTGCTGATCGAACAGGATTGGCAGTCGGAGGCGGTCGCGCTCGGAAGTCAGGCCGCGTACCTCGCGTGCACGCGCGGCATCATCGACTCTCCCTTGGCGAAGGAGTTCGCTCGTCTCACCAAGGACGCAGCGACGACGCGCAATTGGACCACGGTGTGCAAACTCCAGACTGCCGGAGTGGAAGCATGAGCGCACCCCGTCGGATCCGCGTGAACGATCGCATGCAAAGCGGCTACGTGTACGCACTGACGGAGCCGGAGGGCAAGAAATTTGATCTCGAGTTCAGGCCCGAACTCACGCCCCAGCAAATGTTGGCACTCGGCGTGTTCGGTGGCAAGTACATGACCGATTGCACGAAGGAGTTTCCGGAGGCTTGGTTCCGCAAGGCGCGGCTTTGTGCCGAGAAGCACGATCCGAAGTTGAATTGTTTCGGCATCAATGCTTCGCAACCGCTCGCGGTCTGGCGCGAGAAGGGTTGGATTCATCCGGATGATCCGCGCGGTTGGTTCCAGTGGTACTGCCGTTACTTCCTAGGCCGGCGCGGCGAAGACGACGAGCGTCAGATCAAGCGCTGGAAAGCGGTGCGCCGTCATCGCGCGCAGATCGTCAAGAATTGTCGCCCACGTGATCTGGACTGCCGTCCCAAGCAGCGCCAGGCGCTGCTGCACTGGGCTTACGACTCGCGTCGCATCTGACGCATCCGTCAGCGGCTCGGCGCGGGCGGACGCACTCCATCGAGGAGCTTCTGCAGAGCAAAGGCCGTGGCGTCGATCGGATCGCCCTGAATCATCAGCAGCACCCAGTGCTCGTCGTAGGGAAAGGAAACACTGATGCGTCCTTGCTTGCTTTCGTCGGCGGTGCGTGCCGACTGCAGGACTGCGGTGCGTTCCAGTCCGAGCACCTTCACCGTCTCTCGCTTGGAGCCGGGCTCGGCTTCGAAGCCGGAGAGATTCGGATGCACCTGCGCAAGCGCTTCGACCAGTGCATCGGCGGTTTCCGGTTCGGCATTCGCGGTGCGCAACACCACCATCAGGTTCTGATAGCGGCTGTCCACCGCCCAGATTGCCGCCTCGTCACCGCCGCCGCGCTCCATGCGGCGGGCGAAAAAGGGCGTCAGTGGTGCCGCAGGCTCGAGCGCCACGATCGCAAGACTGCGCAGCCGCGCCTCGTCCGGGTCGTTGGTCATCGCGAAGCCGCTTACCATGCTCCACCAGCCGGTCACGGCGGCGATCACGGCCAGAATCAGGAAGCCACCGCAGCCGAGCGCGATCTTCGAACGGTACTCCATCGCGGCGATATGGTAGGGGCGCTACGGCCTGGGGGTGGCCGTCCGCGCGCTGCGGACTGCCTGAGAACACACCCCGGAACCTGAACCGGATCATGCCGGCGGAGGAAAGAGCCCGATGAAGACACCGCAACCCGTTTCGGAACAATCCCGCAACCGCGCCGAGAGCGGTGAGTTGCAACCGCGCGGCATTCCGACCTTCGAGGAGTGCTATCCGCATTCCGCTAAGGAGGTCCGCGAAGTGCGCCACGGTGAGGCCACTCTGCGCGTGCCGTTCCGGCGCGTGTCGCTGACCGACGGCTCGCACTTCGATCTCGATGACGTCAGTGGACTGCAGGGCGCGGATCCGCGCGTCGGTCTACCTCCGGTGCGGACCTGGAATTCTCTGGCGCCGCGCCACACCCAACTCACAGCCGCGCGCGCCGGCATCGTCACCGAGGAGATGGCCTACGTCGCCGCGCGCGAAGGCATGAACGCCGAGTTCGTGCGCGAGGAGATCGCGGCGGGGCGCGCGGTGATTCCGGCAAGTCGCCTGCACCCGGAACTGGAGCCGATGATCATCGGTCGCAAGTTCCGCACCAAGATCAACGCCAACATCGGCAACTCGGCGACGCACTCCTCGATCGCCGAGGAAGTCGAGAAGTTGCAATGGGCGACGATGTGGGGCGCCGATGCAGTGATGGACCTCTCCACCGGTCACAACATCCACGAGACGCGCGGCTGGGTCATGCGCAATGCGCCGGTTCCGATCGGCACGGTGCCGATCTACCAGGCACTCGAGAAGGTGGACGGCGATCCCTCGAAGTTGAACATCGAGGTCTACCTGGAGACCTTGCGCGAGCAGGCCGAGCAGGGTGTGGACTACTTCACCGTCCACGCCGGCGTGTTGCTGCGCTACGTGCCGCTCACCGCACAGCGCCTGACGGGCATCGTCAGCCGCGGCGGCGCGATCATGGCGGCGTGGTGTCTCGCGCATCACCGCGAGAACTTCCTCTACACCGAGTTCCGCCAGATCTGCAAGCTGCTGCGCGAATACGACATTACTTTCAGCCTCGGTGACGGATTGCGGCCCGGATCGCTCGCCGACGCCAACGACGAGGCGCAGTTGGGCGAGTTGAAGACCCTCGGCGAACTCACCAAGATCGCCTGGGAGGAGGGCGTGCAGGTGATGATCGAGGGACCTGGGCACGTACCGCTCAATTTGGTGAAGGAAAACGTGGACCTCGAGTTGCGTGACTGCTTCGAGGCGCCCTTCTACACGCTGGGACCCTTGGTCACCGACGTCGCGCCTGGCTACGACCACATCACCAGCGCGATCGGCGCGGCCAACATCGGTTGGCACGGTACCGCGATGCTTTGTTACGTCACGCCCAAGGAGCACCTCGGTCTGCCCGATCGCGACGACGTCAAGGCCGGCGTGATCGCCTACCGCATCGCCGCGCACGCGGCAGACGTGGCCAAGGGACTACCCGGCGCGCGCGCCTGGGACGACGCGCTCTCCAAGGCTCGCTTCGAATTCCGCTGGCAAGATCAGTTCGCGCTCGCGCTCGATCCGGTCACCGCCCGCGCCTATCACGACGCGACGCTGCCCGCCGACTCTGCCAAGACGGCGCATTTCTGCTCGATGTGCGGGCCGAAGTTCTGCTCGATGCGCATTACCGAGGACGTGCGCAAGATGGCCGAGGCAGGCATGGCCGAGAAGTCGGCCGAGTTCCAGCAACAGGGCGGAAAACTCTACGTCTGAGCGGCCGAGAGACCGGCTTCTGGCGCAGCATTCGCGCTAGGATGACGGCATGTTCTCCGCCCTCCTGACTCTGGCCTTCACGGCGGCTCCGGCCGTACAGGAACCGAAGGCCGTTCCGGCGCCGCCCCCTGCCCAGGCCGAGGTCGAGGCCGCGCTCGCGATCGCCGCCAAGAAGAACCAGCGCGTGCTGCTGATCTGGGGTGGCGAATGGTGAGGCTGGTGCAAGAAGCTCGACACCCTGTTCCGTGAGAACAGCAAGGTCGCGCGCAAATTGATGTACGAATACGTGGTCGTCCACGTGCAGGCGGGGGACACCCAGGCCAACGCGCCCCTGATGAAACGTTTCGGCACTGAGCCGAATGGTTATCCCTACTTGACCGTGCTCGACGCGAGCGGCAAGACCGTGACGCATCAGGAGACCGGATCATTGGAAGACGGTCCGAATCACGATCCGGCCAAGGTGCTCGGCTTCCTCGAGCAGCATCAGGCGCCCTATCTGAACGCGCAGGAGGTCTTTGACGCCGCCCTCGCGCGCGCCAAGAAGGACGAGAAGCGCCTCTTCCTTTCCTTCGAAGCGCCTTGGTGAGGCTGGTGTCACCGGCTGGAGTCCAGGATGGATCTCCCTGAAGTGAAGCCGGTTCTCGCGAAGGATTTCGTCGCCTGCTGGATCGATACCGACCGCATGATCGGCGGCGCCGATTTTCTCAAGAAGGTGCGCGGTGGTGACGGCGGCGGCATTCCATGGTTTAGCTTCATGGAGGCCGACGGCACGCAACTGATCACCTCCGACACGGTGTTCGGCAGCAACCTCGGCTGCCCGCACACCGAGAAGGAGGTCGGCGCGTGGGGCGAGACGATCCGGCGCGTCAAGCGTCGCATCACCGACGTGGAGCTCGACCGTGTGATCGAAGCCTTCCACGAAGTCGGCGAGCGTGGCGAGAAGCGCCGCAAGGCTGAGCAGGAGGCCAAGGCCTCGGCTGGGCAGTGATCGGACTGTTGTGCGCGTGCGGGATGCTGCTCCAGCAGCCCGTGGAGGCGGTGTCCTTCGAGCACGTGCAGTTCGAGAGTGGTTTCTGGGCTCCGCGCCTGGAGACCAACCGCCGCGTCACGATTCCCTACGACCTCGAGAAGTGCGCCGAGACTGGACGGCTCCTGAATTTCGCGATCGCGGGCGGACTGGTCCCTGGAGAGCATCGGGGCCAGCGCTACGACGACTCCGACGTCTACAAAGTGATCGAAGGCGCGTCCTACGCGCTGGCGACGGCGCCCGACGCGGCGCTTGCCGCGCAGTTGGACGAGTTGATTGCGTGGATCCGCGCGGCGCAGGAGGACGACGGCTACCTCTACACCGCGCGCACCATCGATCCGGACAAGATGCCGGGTGGCACCGGTGCGACGCGTTGGTCCTTCCTGATCGAGAGTCACGAGCTCTACTGTCTCGGGCACCTGTTCGAGGCGGCAGTGGCGCACCACGCAGCAACTGGGAAGGATTCCCTGCTCGAAGTGGCGGTGAAGGCGGCCGATCTGCTGCTCGCTACCTTTGGCCCCGGCAAGCGCTCGGCCTGGCCGGGCCATCAGGAGATCGAGATCGGGCTGGTGAAGCTGACGCGCGCGACCGGGCGCGCCGAATACGCCGAACTTGCGAAATTCTTCTTGGAGGCGCGCGGCACCGCGGCGGCCGAGCCGCCCGACATGCACGACGGCTGGCGCCGCTACGTGCAGGCGCACGCGCCAGTGCTGGAGCAGACCGAAGCGGTCGGCCACGCGGTGCGCGCGGGCTACCAGTACGCCGGCATGGCTGACGTCGCGGCGGCGACTGGGGACGCGCGCTTTCTGGCGGCGAGCGCGCGGCTGTGGGAGGACGTCGCCGGTCGCAAGACCTACGTGACCGGCGGCATCGGTGCGCGCGCGCAGGGGGAAGCTTTCGGCGAGGCTTTCGAACTACCGAACGCCACCGCCTACGCCGAAACCTGCGCGGCGGTCGCGAATGCGCTCTGGAATCAGCGGCTGTTCCTGGCCAGCGGCGAGGCGAAGTACCTGCATCTGCTCGAGCGCGTTCTGATGAACGGTTTCCTGTCGGGCGTGTCGCTTTCCGGTGACCGCTTCTTCTATCCGAATCCGCTCGCGCGCCGCGATGGAACGGTGGATCCAGCTGGCGACGGCGGACGCGCGCGTTGGTTTGGCACTTCGTGCTGTCCGGTGAACGTGGTGCGCATGATGCCCTCGGTGCCCGGCATGCAGTGGGCAGTGCAAGGCGATGCGGCGGTGGCGTGTCTGCTGCAGTCCGGCACGGCGCGGCTGCGCGTTTCCGGCCGCGAGGTCGTGTTGCGCATGGAGACCGGCTGGCCGTGGGAAGGCACGGTGCGCGTGGTGGTCGAAGAAGTCGAGGAGGGCGGGGCGCTGCCGTTCACGATCCGGGTGCGGGCGCCGAACGGCGCACGGCCGACGCCGATGCCCGGCGGGCTCTACGCCTACGGCGACGAATCTGCCGACGCGCTTGACGCCGATTGGGTCGAGGAACGCGTGACGTGGAGCGTAGGCAGCAGCGTGGAGTGGAAGTTCCCGCTTCCGGTGCGGCGCGTGCTCGCACGCGAGGAGGTGGCGGCCTGCCGCGGACGCGTCGCGATCGAGCGTGGGCCCTTGGTCTACTGCGTCGAAGGAGTGGACCACGACGGGCGCATCGAGGACCTCTGGCTGCCCGACGACGCGGTGTTGACGCCGCGCTGGGAGCCGGAACTGCTCGGCGGAGTGGTCGTCTTGGAAGGCGTCGGCCAACGCGCAACGCGCGGAGCCGACGGTGAGGTCGTCAGCACCGATGTGTCGTTCCGCATGATTCCCTATTACGCCTGGGCCAACCGCGGACCCGGCGGCATGGCGGTGTGGTTGCCGCGTACGCCCGGGCTCACGCGGCTGCCCGCCGCGCCGACTCTGGCCACGGCCGCGACGCCGAGAGCATCACAGGTCTTCGAACTCGACACCCTCACTGCCATGAACGACGGCATTCATCCCGAGGCGAGCGGCGACCATTCGATCCCACGCCACACTTTCTGGCCGATGCTCGGCAGTGAGGAGTGGTTGCGCTACGACTTCGACGCGCTGGCCCTGATCTCGGCGGTGCGCGTCTACTGGTTCGATGACACCGGGGTGGGTCGGTGCCGGGTTCCGGTGAGCGCCCAAGTCGAAACGCTGACCACCGACGGTGTATGGCAGGCCGTGAACGCCTTCGTCCCACTCGGCGTCGCGAGCGACACCTGGAACGAACAGTCCTTCGCGCCGGTCACGACCACGGCGATCCGCCTCCGCATCCGATTGCAGAAGGAGTTTTCCGCGGGCGTCCTCGAGTGGGAAGTGCGCTGAGTGATCGAGCAGCGATCCAGGCGCGTCGCGTTGTCGATCCGGAACTGGAAGGACGGGCAACTGCGAAGGCTGCTCAGGGTCATCGGCGGATCCGGAACGACCGAACCACTGATGACGTGCCCCTGATGGGGGACACCGAACACCTGCACCTCGAACAGGCTCAAGACCGGATCGCTCACTGCCGGCAGCACGGGGTCGAGGTCGGTGAGGAAGTCCAGCGTCAGGTCCACGTCCACGTTGGTGACCGGCGGACGCTTCACGAACTCGATCGAAGGCAGGTCGATCGTGATCACGAGGCCGGGGATGCAGAGTGCGACCGCGGACGCTTGCGTGAGGGATCGAAGGATGTTCATGCTTTGAGTTGGCGAAAGGAAACTTATCTTCTTAGGACTCGAACGAGACACACTCGACATCCTCGTCCGCACGAACGATTGGAGAAGAACCGGACTTTTCTCAAATGCGAACGCTCGCCGCTCGAACTCAGCGGTTTTCTTTCACCACACCCGAATACCACACCATCCCATCCGGCTCCTTTCCGGCGCGGGACCATGCGCGAGCGCAGCACGCCGGACTGCGCGCAGGAAACCAGCACCGTGAAACCGTCGGGCGTAGTCAGCACGCGGGTCGGGAAGCCCTCGGCCTTGAGCGTGGCCTTCGGCTTCATCGTCAAGGGGTCGAGCAGCGACGGCAAGCGGAGAAGGAAGCCGCCGCCGCAGTCGGACCGTGATCGATCGGCCCTGGCCTTCACGAAGAAGGCGAGGGCCGACCGCGCCGATTTAGGGCAGGACCAAGGCCGTGCTCACGCGGCAGGTGCTGGTGTCCAAAGCCTGGAGGAACACGGTGCCGCAGGCTCCGGGCGGGACGACTGCCGTGAAGCTTGCCTGTCCGTTACCGTTTGCCGTCAGGAACTTGGCCAGGGAGACTCGGCCACTGAGCCCGAGCAGGGTTCCGGCGCAGGGTTTGCTGGTAGGCACCAAGGATTGACCGAGGCCACTGGCGCGCAGCAGCGCCACTCGCCCGAGTCGCGTGGCATGACTGACCTGGAACTGAAAGGAGGGGCAGATGCCGGTGATGCTCAGGGAGAGGGGGACATCCGGCTTCACGGCGCCACTCACGATGTGCCCCTGGTGCGTCACGCCGAAGACTTCGACTTCGAAGATACTCGTCGCCGGGTCGATCCCGGCGGGCTGGATCGGATCCAGATCGCTCAAGAAGAACATCATCATGTCCACGTTCACGGTGGTAATCGGCGGACGCTTCACGAACTCGATGGACGAGAGGTCGAACGTGATGTCGAGACCCTGGATGTCCGTGCCGTACCAGGGAATGTTCAGGTTGAGGAACTCGCCGGAGCCGTTCTCGAAACTTCCGGCCGGGTAGGTCCAGAGGAAGCTACCGGTCATCTGGAGCGGGGGATCGCCAGGATGGCTGACGTCGGGGAGGAGTTGCACGTTCTCGAGCGAGAAATTCATGCTGGTGGTTTGGGCGGACGCCGAAGCGGCCGCGCCGAACAGGACGAGGCTGACGGCGAGAGGCAGGATGGAAAGGCGGGATTTCATGTTGGGTCGGCGTAGGTGCCGAGCGGCATATGGGACAATAAGATCTACTATTCCAATTAAAGACGTGCCGGACTCAATTCGGGCTTCCGGCGGCTTTCAGCGCGACGGCTGCACGGTCGCGTACCACGCCATCCCGTCCGGCTCCTTGCCGGCGCGTAGCCAGCGAGTGACGGTGCGGGAAGGCAGGTCCACCTCCGCGATGCGGTCGGCGTTGGCGAGCGCGACGTAGGCGCGTGCGCTGCCCGGAGGAGCGATGATCCCGATCGGCGTCGGGCTGTCGCCGAACTCGTCGAGCAGGCGGCCCTCAGTGCGATCGGCCTTGACCTGGGCGCGGAAGTCGAGCGGCGCACCGATTTCCTGGTACTCGAGCGGGTCGTAGAAACGCAGCACGCCCGCTTGCGCGCAGGAAACCAGCACCAGCGATTCGTCGTCACTGAACTGCACGCGGATCGGAAAGCCTGCGGCCGGAATCGTCGCCAGTCGTTCCATGTTGGAAGCATTCAGTACGGTGAGCGTGTCTTCGGCGCGGTTGCCGACCCACAGTCGCGCGCCTGCGTGATTGATGGCCATTCCCTCCGCGCCCTTGCCGGTGGGAAAGAAATCGGCGGCGGGGTCGCCGGTGCCGGGCACGCGCGTCACCCCGCCGCCACCGATGTGACTGACGAAGTAGCTCGAGTACGCGCCCTGCACCACCATGTGACCGATCGGCTGTGGGGTCGGGAACTCACTCTCGATCACGCCATCGGCCACGCGCACGCGCAGCAGCGACTTGCGTTCCTCCGCCGTCACCCAGACGTGCTCGCCGCTGGCGTCATAGAGGATGCCGTGCGGCCGCGCCGCCGCACCGAGGTCAATCGTGCGCACGGGTCGCTCGGTGAGGAGATCAATCACGGTCAGGGAGGAACCCGGCACCACGGTGCCGTAGTTGGCAACCACGGCAAGGCGACCGTCGGGCGAGACCGCAACTTCGTGCGGTCCGACGCCGACCGGCAGCCTTGCGCACTCCTCACCGCTACTCAGGTCGAGCAGCGAAACACTGGCCTCGGCCTTGTTGAGCACGATCAGTCTACCCGGAAGCGGGGCGGCGGCTTCCTGAACAGGGGAGGCGAGGGCGAGCAGCAGCGGAAGGCAGAGCATGGCACGCCTACGATACGCGCGGAGAGCCATGACCGTCGAAATCACCGTCACCTACGAAGGCGGGCTGCGCTGCGAGGCGCGCCACGGCCCCAGCGGCCAAATTCTTCACACCGACGCGCCGGTGGACAACCAGGGCAAGGGCGAATCCTTCAGCCCGACCGACTTGGTGGCCACCGCGCTCGGCACTTGCATGCTCACGATCATGGGCATCGTGGCGGCGCGGCATGGCATCGCGCTCGAAGGCGCGAGCGTCAAGGTCGAGAAGCACATGGTTGCGGATCCGGCGCGGCGCGTCGGTCGGCTGCCGATCGTGCTCACGGTTCCCGGTCCGCTCGACGACAAGCAGAAAAAGCTGTTGATGAACGCCGCCGAATCCTGTCCGGTGCACAAGACGCTCGGCTCCAGCGTCGAGATGCCGATCACCTGGAATTGGGCGTGACGGCGGCATCGAATTCGATGCGGCCGCCGCCGAAGGGAAGCTGCAGGCGACTGCCCCAGTCCAAGAGCGTGTAGTGCTCCGGCAGGCGCAAGTTCAGCCACACCGGCGCCGTGAGTCCCGGCGGCAGATCCACGCGGACGCGCACGCGTTTCTGCGCGAGCTCCGAGACGATTTCCAGCGAGACTTCGCCGAAGCTCGTCGGCAGACGCTCAACGCGGATGCGGCCGCCGTCGGCGAGCCAAGAGCGTGAAGTGGCAGCGGTGAGTTCCAAGCCGTCGCTGCGCCCGTCTCGATCGGCGTCCACTTCGTAGACCAACATCTGGCGCAGCACGTGGAGGAAGTAGGCGTTGGCGGCGACGTTGGGAGGCAAATAGCTCGGACGTCCATGCTCGTCGAGCGGCCGCAAGCCACTGCCTTCGCCACCGATGTAGGTGTCGCGCGTCATGCCCTGCGCCAGTTTCCCGTAGAAGCCGGCGAGGACGCGCTCGGCGTCGCCGCGACGAAGCAAGGCTTCGGCGTGACGCAAAGTGTAGAGATCGTCGAGGCCCGCTTCATTGGCGAAGAGGCCGGAATGCTGGTCGAAACGCAGCATGCCCATCACGGTGCCGCCACGCTCGAGCTGATAGTCGAGCATCGCACGCTCGCGCGGCGAGTCCGGACCGAACACGCCGGAGTCGTACACGAAAGGGGCGACCAGATTCCAGTAGGAGCCTTGGAGCGTGTCGGTGAGCCGCGTGTAGGGCTGCTCCGCGCCGAAAAGCGCAATGGGAACGAAAGTCGGATCGCTATTGAGTCGCTCACTCATGCGCACCGCACGCAAGATGTTCATCTGCAGAGTTTCCGCACTATTTGCGAAGCGTTCTGCGGTGGCGCGCTCCTCGACGCGACCGAGCTCACGCATCGCCAGCGCGAGGTCGCGCAGACCGCGCCAGAAAGCGGCGTTGGCGTAGAGGTTGTGGCAGAGGGTCTGGATGTCGCCGCAGTAGGCCTGAGCCGGCACCAGTCCGGTGTCGGCTTCGATCCAGTCGAGGGCGCGCTCGGCCTCAGGTAAGAGAATCGCAAGCTGTGCGCGCGACCACTCTTCATCACGGAGCATGACGTGGCACCATCCGAAGAGTTGCAGCTTGAAGGCGAGATCGTTGAGCGCCAAGCCTGGCTGGTAGGGACGTTGCAGGAGGGGAGTCACCAAGCGGCGCGCCTCCGGCACACCGAGCGCGATCAGTGCACGCACGGCGTCCCCGCATTCGGCTTCGAATGTGGTCTCGTAGAGGTTTCCGTGTCCGTAGTGGAGCACGTCGCCCTGCACCAGACTGAGGCTGCCTACGATCAGCGCGCGCCAAGCGTCATCCACGCGTTTCTCACCGGTGTGGATCTGCGCGCTCAGTGCGATCACTCCGTGCCAGTAGGCGACAACGCGCGCACGCTCCACGCTCCACCTTTCCGGGGTGAGCGCAGCGCTGCTCTGCTGGATACCACGCGTCGGTAGTGCCAGATGTGCGGTGCCGCCTTCCGGCAGGTCGGCGACCAGGCTACGGCTTCCGGACTCGTAGTGAAAGATTGTGTCGTGGCGAGCGAGGATACGGCCATCACTTTGCCGTAACACGCCGGGCTCGTGAACCAAGGCCGCGTCGCCGCCGAAGCGCGCGCGGATCTGGCGTGCAGCGGCGCTGCGGAAGCGCGTGAACACGAACGCGTCGCTGGCATCCAGACCGGCAAAGCTCTCCTGCTCGACGGTGCCACCGACGCACTCGTACGACAACTCGACGATCGGCAGCCACCCCTCAGCCAGCAGCGGCCCCTGTAGGCGCTGCGGATCGCTCCCGAAGGTCACGAGAGTCCCGTCGGGATCGCGTAACAGGAACTCGACCGGCACGAGTCCCTCGTCGCGCCAAGTCTCGGTCACGGCGTGCAGATTGACGCCACTGCCGTTGCTGATGAAGCGCGCCTTGATCGCGGCATTCGGCGCGGAGAGTACGATCGGATAGTGCCGAAAGGCTGTATTGACGTAACGCAGCGGCGGCAGCAATCCGGCGAAGAAATCGTAGTTCGGACCGTTCGGCTGGTGGATTGCCGCGTCCGCCCACAGATCGAAGCGCGAGTCCAGCGCCTGCTCCAGAGTGGGGAGTCGTCGGAGTGCGCTCTCCGCGCGCTCGCGATCCTCAGGACCGAGGTGGTGAAGCCGAAGACGTAGATCCTCGCGCGCACGCGAGTCAACGCAGTCACCGAGACCGGAAACCGCGCCCATCTGCAACTCTGGATCCATGCCGCGCTCGAGAAAAGGGAGAAGCTGCTGGGCGTGTTGCTCCCAATCGCCGATGCCGAGCATGCGCAGAGCGTCGTAGCGCGTGCCGATCGGCACTGATTCGTCGCGCGCCATCGCTAATGAGCTCTGGATCGCGTGGGTGAGGCGCGCCGACAATCCTTCCTCAGAGGCGCAGAGGGCGCGTAGTCGCTCTCCGGGCCAGACTCCGTTCTGGCTCAATCCGTTGATCAGACCGCCTCCGAGCACGACTGCCTGCCAGTGGCGGAGTTCTTCGTCCTTCGCTGGCAGCGCGAGTTCGAGCAATTGAGTCAGCTCTTGATCGCGGTTGGCGCGGCCGACGCCAATCGCGACCTGCCAGAGTGCCGGAATTCGTTCGTACTCTTCGGGATCACCGGCAGTCCATCCGCGCAAGAGCTTGCGCAGATCGTGGGCGGCGCCGCTTTCGAGCTCGTCGGGAAGGCTGGGATCGTAGGGAAAGAGCTGCACGGAGCGCAGGTCCATGAGCGCGTGGCGGATCTCGCCTTCGGCTTCGAGCGTCAGACGACTCAAGCCCGTGGGGATGCGGAGTCGGCCGGAGTACTGAGTCCGGTAACTACTCCAGGCACCGGTGCTCTTGACTTCGCCCACGATCTGACCGAGTTCGGAGCGCAGCAAGTAGCGATTCCCCGCTGCGTAGGGGTCGCAGGCGTACTCCAGGCGCACGCTCCAGTCCGCTTCGACGGCCGTTTCGATCTCCCACACGGCTCGGTCGTCGGCGCTGCTCCAGAAGCCGAGGTTCTGAAACGGTGCCTCGAAGACCAGGGACGCGCCGTGGATGCGGGCATTCGAGGCGGTGAGGTTCAACGCGCCGTCCACCATGAGCTTCACCCGCTGAGGCTGGTTCCCTGGGAAAGATTTCGGAGGATCACCCAGCGACTGCAAGTAGACCGCGAGATCTGCGATGTCGGAAGGGCTGAGTTGATTCTCGAATCCCTTCGGCATCATGGAAGCGCGCGTGTCCACGACCTCGGCCACGCTCTCGCGCAGCAATACCGTCTCGATTCCGGCGAGGCTGAGCAGACGGAAGCCTGCAGGAGTCTCGTCGCGGATCAGGCCCGTCAAACTGCGGCCGTCCTTGAGCCACACGATGTACTGGACGTACTCCGGATTGATCGCGCGGTCCGGATCCAGGATCGCGGTCAGCAAGGCGCCGACTGAACGGTCGGAGAGCGCGGCAAGATCCGGTCCGACGGCGAAGCCGACGCCATCCAGGCTATGGCAGAGGGAGCACGAGGCCACGAAGGCGGCTTCCCCACGCGCGCGATCGCCGGCGAGCTGGCGCGCCGACGCGAAGCGGGCGAGCAGCGCGTCGCGGTCGGCGTCGGCGGGGACTTCAAGAATCTCGTGTGCGCGCTGGCGCAAGCTGGCATTCGCGTGTTCGAGCAGGCGCGCGCGTCGGGCAGCGTCGAGGGCGGCGCGGATCTCGGGCCGCGTCGGCAGGGCCTCGAGCAGCGCGGAGGTCCATGACTCGCGCGCGAGCAGCGCATCGAGCAGGGCCGGCCGCAGCGCTGGCCCGCTGCGTTCCCAGGCGGCGAGAATTGTGGCGGAACCCACCGGATCGGCGAGGCGTTCGATCGCCGCGAGCGCGGCGCGCTGCACGGATGCAGCTTCGACGCCGCCCAGAAGCGCTCCGAGTCGCGCGTGATCTCGCTCGCGGTGCTCCGATTGCCGGCCGAGAAGCATCAGCAAGCTCGCCCGATGCTCTGGATCACCGCCGGCATTCGCAAGCTGCCGTCGCGCCTCCGCGCAGGCAAATGCCAGCCGTTCTCCACCGGGCAGAGCCGTCAGCAAGACGGCGGCCCCGCGCGCGTCCGCGGCCTTCAACAGCGCGGCAGCGAGTCGGAGCGGATCGGCGAAGTCACCCGCCTCGCGGAGCGCCGCGATGCCTTGCGTGGCGGCTGCCAACGCGGAACGGTGGTCGCTCTGTGCCGCGAGCTGCAACAGGCTTTCGGCCCGCTCGATCGTGCGACCACCGCTCGCACTCCGCGAGAGTGCGCGCGCAAGTAGAGGCTCGAGGTGCGGTAGGACCGAAGACAGCAACCCGGCGCGCACGTACTCGTCGGAGTCCTCCGCGAAGAAGCGATCAGCGAGCGCCTGTGCAGCTCTCGGCGAGCGGCTCTCGCCGAGCGAGCAGGCAGCCTGCAAGCGCACGCGCGCGTGCGGATCGCGGGCCAACTCCGCCACGGTTTCGAGCAGCTCAGCATCCAGATCCAGGAAGGCCTCGCTCATGCGCATCGCTTGAATCCGCAGACCCGCGTGCGGCTGGGCCAGCGCAGGTCGCAGATCGTCCGGGGTGAGGGCTCCGAGCTCTTCCAGCGTGGCGAGTGCCTGCACGCGCACCGCAGGAAGCTGGCTCTCGCGCGCGAGGGCGCGCAGTTCGCTCAACGGTGAGAAATGCTTCCTCACGATGGCATGCTGCGCGAGATCGCGCAAGGTGCCATTGGGTGAATCCATCGCGGCGACCAGGCCGGGACCATCGAGTCGCTCGAGGCGAGGCACCACGCGCAGAGGCCGGTCTGCCGGAGCCACTTTCCAGATGCGTCCCAGACCCGCGCCGGCGCGTACGTCCAATTGGGCCAGCCGTTCGGCTGGGATCCAGGTCGGATGCTCGATCACGAAGCGGCACATGTCCACGACGTAGAGCGCGCCATCGGGTCCAGTGCGCGCCTGCACGGGGCGAAACCAGGGATCGGAGGAAGCGAGGAACTCGCTGGTCTGCTCCTCCGGAGCGCGGTGTCCGGCGAAGCTCACGCCTTCCTCGGACAATTGGAGTCGCGTCACCAAATTATGAACGGTTTCCGCAGTGAATGAATTTCCTGCATAAGCAGGTCCGAGCAAATCGTCGCGGTAGATCGTGATGCCACAGGCCGATGTCGCGCGTCCAGCCATCATGAGATCGTTGTAGCGATCGAGGATCGGAGCTATCGGATGGAGGCGGCTCGGGTCCTCTCCGCGCGGCACGAAGACTTCGGTACGCGGCGGCGTGAAGTGAGGATTGCGCCGCAGGTAGCGGTCGTCGAGCGGATAATGGCGCAACAGCGTGCTGTTGTCGCAACCGAACCAGGCTCCGAAATCGTCACGGCAGCGACCTTGCTGGGTGATGCCAGAGACGGGCTCCAGTTCCCCGGTGAGCGGTTGGATGCGGAAGTCGCGCCCGCGCACGTCCACGCGCGCGCCGCCGCCCAAACTCTCGATCTCGCCCGGGGCGAGTCCGCTCGCGCCCCACAACCAGCCGTCGAGTCCCGGCGTGAGGCTGTTCACGCGTGCCTGGAAGTTGTCGGTACGAAAGCCGCGATAGAGCGGCCGCACCGAGTCGGCACGATCGTCGCCATCCGCATCNNACGCCGGTCGGGAAGGCGAGCCCTTCGAGAAAGACCGTGCCCCGGTCCATGCGCCCGTCGCCGTCGAGGTCGCGCAGAACCACGATGCGACCGCCGGGTGCGCCCGCACCGTCCATGCCGAGCGGATAGTCGCGCATCTCGCACACCCACAAGCTGCCATCCGCGCCGAAGTCGAGTGCAACCGGTGAGTCGAGCAGGGGTTCAGCCGCGACCAAGTCCACGCGCAGCTCCGGATGCGTGCGCAAGGCTTCGCGAGCGGCTTCCGGGCTGCGAGGCGGGACGCCTTCGGTGCGTCCAACGTCCACCCCGAGCACGGTGCGGAAGGATTCCGGAATTTGCGCGCGCACCGCGGTCACGATGTG
>CXWK01095211.1_pt2 | contig 55513 bp, 90 predicted proteins | sample 590851 | NCBI WGS metagenome assembly CXWK01 (sample SAMEA3498364, study PRJEB10139) | wastewater metagenome | biome: wastewater treatment plant; material: activated sludge | place: Denmark | collected 2014-08-01 | reverse complement strand
TAACCCAGCCGCCTTCGACGGCGATCACGGTGCCGCCTTCGCGCTTGGCGAACTTCACGGCTGCGTTGTTGCTGCGGAACGGCTCACCGCTGGGGTTGAGGATGTCGCCAGGCTGCAGCGTGGCTGCCGGCTTGGCCTGGGCCGCTGCGGCTGCGATGCGCTCGTCAGCCGTCTCGGGCCGGCGTGCCATGATCTGGCGCACCTCGTCGGGCGTGATGCGGCCTGCCGCAAAGTCCTGCGCGAAGGCACGGCCAGCCATCGTGCCGTCGTTGGCACGTTCGCGCACGTAGGCGGCCACTGGATCAAGGCTCAGGTCGGCGGCGTCGGTGCGCACGCGCGGCGCGCGCTCCACGGGAGCGGCTTCGATCTGCGCGCGGCGCTGTGCAATGGCAGCCTGCTCTGCGGTCGGGTCGCCTTCCAGCGTCAAGCCTTCAGCGGCTTGCATGGCGCGTTCGCCAGGGCTCGGCTGCATGGGTCCGATGGCGTTTGCTGCCTGCGCCATGCGCGACGTTACCCAGGCCCTCGGGACAACGGTGAACCCGCCACCTTCAGGATGGTTCACGGCCACCATGTCTTGGCCGCGCTTCGTCGCCTCGGCCACGATGCCGTCAGCCACATCGCGCGGCATCGGCTCATGGCGCGATGCAATGCGTGCGATGTTCTGCGCCGCGATCTGCTCGGCATCACCAACAGCAAGTCCGCCAGTGTCGAACGTCTTCTCGAAGTCGATTTCGTTGCCGAACGTCTGCTTCGGCGGCGCTGCTCCCGGTGTCGTGCCGGCGTTCTCCAGCGTGTTCAAGCCAGCGGCAGCATTCAGCGCCCGGGTGGCTGGGCCGCGCTCGGGCTGAAGTCCTTCCTTGCGCAGCGTGTCGCCAGCGCGCACGGCGGGGCGCGGAATGCCAGCAGCGGCGCCCATGCCAAAGCCGGCCAGGCCTTCCATCGTGCCGGCAGCGATCACGCCATCCATCGGCGCGGTGTTGAACCCTTGTTCGTACAAGGCCTGGTTGCCGGCCACCTTCTCTTGTGCGCCCTGTGCAAACTCGGGCACGGCTTCGATCAGGCCACCGCCGACCACGCGCCGTGCGATGCCGGGCGCTTCCCTTGTGACACCACTGGCCAGCGCACCAACGGCACGCTCCATGCCCGTGCTGCCAGCGGCTGCACCCAACGCAGCGCCGGTTGCGATCTTGCCGCCCGCCTGCTCGTAGCTGCTGGCCTGCAAAGCGCGCTGCTCTGCTTCTTCAGGCGATGCGCCGGCCTGAAGAAGTTCCTGCTTCACGGTGTCGTAAATCTGGCCCTTGACAGACCCCGCTCCTTGCGCAGCACCGACACCCAGCGCGGATGCCATGCGCGCAGCGGCTGCACCTTGACCAACGCCAGGGATCAGCGCAGCGCCAATGGTCGGCAGCGACGTACCGACAGCCTGCGCCAGCGTGGAGACAGGGGCGACAGCAAACGCCTTGGCGCCTGCGATGACCTGATCCAGCACGCCAGCACCTTCGGCGGCCTTCAGAATTTCGGCAATCTGCTGCTCGTCGCGCTGTGCCTGGGCGCTGCGCAGGCCGCCGATGAAGTCCTCGACACTGCGCAGGCCACGCGATGCGGCGTTGTCCGACCCGGCAAGATCGGTGATCATGCGCACGCCTTGCACGGCTCCACGGCCGGCAGACAGGGCAACGTCACCGATGCCGCGCACGATGCCGCGGTCTTCAAGTTCTGGCGCTTGCCGGTTTGCGCCGCGCACGGAGGCGATGAACGCCTCGCCGGCATCGAAGTCCAGTTCCTGTGGCTGGCTCAGGTACTCGGCTTGGGGCTTCTTCTTTGCCATCAGTATTGTCCGTTGTCGATGCGGGCGATCAGCGACTGAAGTTCTGCGACTCGCGCCTCAGAGCCTGGCTTGCCAATCCACTTCTTGGCTTCGGTCTCAAGCTCTGCGCGCTTTTGCCTTGCTTGCTGGCGAGAAAGGCCCATGAGCGGATCAGCGGCACCAGCCATGCCGGCGCGAGGTTGTGGCACTGCTGCAGGTGACGCCGCAGCGGGCTTCGGCGCTTGTGGCTCGTTCGGCTTCGGCTGCGCTACCAATGACTGCAGATAGCCCTGTCGAAGCTGGTTGTGCCTCGCTTCGTCATAGCCCTTCTTTGGGTCAGTCGCCAAAGCGCGAAGTTCGTTGTCCTTCTCGAAGGCAAAGCCCAGCGCCCGGGTCGTATCGCCGCCGTTTCGCTGTGACTGCGCAAGGCCCAGCAGCTTGGAGAACTGCATGCCGTTGCCATCCACACCAACGGCCCCCGTGTTCGGGTCTTTGACGGTGTAGCGGTCGCGCAGGAACTGATCTGCCTTGTCGTCCCAAATAGGGGCGCCACCACCGCCTGCACCGCCACCGGCACGGCTTGCTGCGCGGTCAGCGGCTGCCGATTGGCGCAGAGCCTGCTGATACATGCGATCTTCGTGAACGCCGCGCCGAGTCTCTGCCGCATCGGCACGCTTGTTGTCGGCTTCGCGGTCGGCGGCTTCAGATGCGGCCTTTGTCTGGGCCCTGATGTCAGCCAGCTTGGCAGTGATGGGCGTCGCTTTGCTCAAGCGTGAAGCGAACTCAAGGCGGCCCTCAAGCGTGTTCGGAATCGTGAACCCACTGTTCAGAGCCGTACCGTCAGGGCCGACCGGAAACAACGTCAGCTTGTCGCCATCGACCTTGTGTGACCACTTGGTTTCTCCACCCTTGCCATCGGCCTTGGATTCCGACATGAACGAAACCATGGCCCCGGGATCAGATAGCTTTCCGGGCGAACCAATGAAGGCGTCGAGCATCTTTCGATCCCACGCCTTGGCCTCTTGTTCTGCCCTGGCCTGGTCAAGCTGCATCCCAGTCAGTTCGGCCTGCGCAGCCTGACCTTGCAGTTGCGCCGCACGCGCCGGGTTCTTCACCACACCAGCCGCACGCGCCATGCCGGCAGCGGGCGTGTTGTACTGCTTGGCTGCGGCATCAGCCTGCTCGGGATTGGCGAATGTCTTGCCGCCAGCGTTGAAGCCAGCCGGCCCCATCTGGTCAGGCGCAAGGTCAGGCTTGACCTCGGTGGGAGCCATTGCGTTGCGCTCGGCCTCCTTGTCGGCCTGATCGGCTGCATAGGATTCGTCGTCGCGCTTCCACTGCGTGCGCTGGCGGTCACGCTGTTCGCGCCGGAAAGCATCGTCTTCTTCCTGCCGGCGGCGTTGACGGGCCTCTTCTTCGCCTTGTGCCAAGCCACCAAGGCCAACACCAAGGACTGCCAGTGCTCGTGCAATGCTCATGCTCGTTCCTTCAGGTGCCTTTTCGCTGGCCGAGCCAGTTCGTGATGCCGCCAATGCCGTTGAGCAGCGCGTTGAAGTCGCTGTTTTCGTTCCGGCTGATCGAGTTGAACAAGTTGCCGGCGTTTGACATGCCGTTCAGCGCCGTGGTGTAGCCCTGCCCGACCAAGCCGTTACCCGACTGCACGGCCTGAAGACCGCTCAATGCGTTGGCAACGCTGCTGTTGCCGGTGGCCGATGCAATCTGCTGCTGGACGGCCTGGTTGCTGGCGATGCCTCGACCAAGACCCGCCACGTCAGCCATGCGAGCCCATCCCTGCTGTTCAACGTCCTTCACGGCTCGCGTTGCAGCGCCGCCCACCGTCGCAGCCTGGTTGATAGCGCCGTCTTCCTGCAACGCCAGTGCCTTTGCCGACCCAGGGGCAATGCCAGCTCGCGCCAATGCGCGGTTGTTCGCCTGTCGAACGTTGTCGTAGGCCGTGTTGACATCGGCCGCAGCCGATGCGGCAGCCGAATTGCGACGGCCTGCCGTGTCGAACTCCATCGCCTCTTTGACGAGGCGCTGTTCGACAGGCCGGAACGTGGTCCGGTTGTACTGGTCAAGCTCTCGGGCCTGCTCCAGCGCAAAATTCATGGACGCAAGTTGCGCGTCGCTGATGGCCTGTGCGCGCTGATTTGCAGCAGCTCGGTCGCCGGCCTGGTCCTCGTAAATCTTCTTGTACCAGTCCAGGGCGTCCTTGGACAGGTCGAACTGCTGCTCTGCAACTTCCTTCGCGGCATCAAGCGAATCGTTGTTGGCGTCGTTGGCCGCGATGGTCCCGGCAACCGTGGTGCCGACCTTGGCAAGCTCGATCCAGTCGGCAGTCTTCATGCCAGCGTCAGCAACGGGCTTGGCCGTGTTGACGTTGTTGGCGCCATTGGCAAGAGTCGTGGCTTCAACGGCGTTTGCCATGGTGCCGCCGGTCACGCCGGACAGGCCTGCGGCCTTGGCGCCTTCAGTGCCAAGCGCGGCCGCAATCTCGGCGTCCGTCATGCCGTTGGCGGCCATCATGGCAGCCTGTTGGCTGGCGGTCATGCCAGTACCAGCCGCAGCGCCTGCACCGTTCACTGCGTTGTTGAGCGCACCGCCACCGAAGTAGCCGGCAGCCATCATCGCAACGGCGGTGTTGAAGTCGCGCCCGCCGCCGTTGTTCGCCTCGAACGTGTCGCGGTAGGTGCCGTCCAGATTCCAGCGGTCGCCCAGGTTGCCGCCCGTGTCCTCGCGGACCTTGCTGATCCACCAGTCATCAAGGGTCGGATCAAGCCACTGTTCTTCCTGGTCGCCGCCTTGCCGACGAACGCCGCGCTGATAGTTCAGGCGCCAGCCGTTGTTGCTGTTCTCGTTCGACGGATGCTGCATCCACGAATCGACGCCGCCATACATGGAGCCGCGCGAATCGGGCCCAGCGTTCCGAAGGGCCAGCAATTGCTGAAGCAGTGCAGGGTCGAGTGCGGCAGCCATCCTGTGTCCTCATCGCCGCCACACGGCAGGCGCTGAGAACACCGTAACCCGCGAACTCGGAAAATCAACTTTGATCTATGGGCGGCAGATCGGGCCCAAGCGCATCCTGCGGTTGCGGCAGATCAGGCGGCAGGTTTGCATCCAGCGTGGTCAGCAGGCCGTTGATGAGGACCAGCGTGATGCGCTGCCCGTGGTTGTCCTGCAGGAGCGCCGCCAGTTGATGCAGCATTTGCGTGCGAAGGCTTTGTTTCAAGGTCGTCCTCGTTCTGTCAGGCGGGCCATGCCGGGATGTAGTAGTCGGCGCCGTTGATGTTCGTGAGCATCCAGTGGTTCGTCTGCGCGGTTCCAGGCTTGGTGCCGCTGAAGCCAGCAACGGCCGCGCCCGTGGTCGCAATGCTCATGTCCCGGAACCTGGCGCGGCTGATCGTGACGAACGGCGCGGCACCGGCCGTGATGGTGAATGGCCGATCAGCCGTCCACCCGCCACCCGCAGAACCGCTCGCGGTCTGCATGATGTTGAACTCGCTCTGGTCCCAGCGCATCATGATGCTGCGGCCAGTTTCCCCAGTCGTCGTGCGCAGCCTGATCTGGCAGTTGCCGCTGTTGCCGGGCGCCGTGACACGCAGACCGTCATCGTTGGCACTGGTGCCAGTCGTGGTCATGATGCCGGCGTTGCCCGACGTGGTTGACGCCGTGAAAGCGGCCCCGCTGCTCGCGCTGATGTTGACGCGGCCTATCGTGTTCAGGGCATAGCCGCTGGGCTGCGCCACCGAATACAGCGCATCACCCGTGGCCGTGGTGCTGTTGGCGCGCACGCCCGTAGGACCGCGCCCCCACACGCCAACGCCAACGGTCAGGCTCTGGTTCAGGCCGTAGACACCAGCGCCGACCGACGATTGCGACGTGTAGCCGACCACGCCGAAGTCTTGCCCCATCGTGGTGTTGGAGATGAAGGCAGCCGTGCGGCTGATGATGCCGCCATCGGCCGGCGCAACGATGCTGTAGCTTCGTCCGCCCTCGATCTGGCCGAACCCGCTGATGTTGATGTTGGTCGCGCCTGAGATGGTCCCGCCAACCAGCAGATTGCCGCTGATGACGACACCCGGGTCAAGCCACGCCGTGCCCGACCAGAACCGCGTTGCCGCTGCGGTGTTGGTCGCCGTCTTCAGCGTCACCGCGTCACCAATGCGCAAGTGCGTGGTGTTGGGCGCGCTGCCCGTGTTGCCCAGCATCTGCCAGATCAGGTTCGTGGCGTTCGTGTCGTCGCTGGTGCCATTCCAGGGCGCCGTGGAGTAGATCGGCGGCGTCACGCTGTTGGAGTAGCCGACGATGGACCCGCGCTGTCCTGCCGGGCCGGTGTTGCCATCGGCACCCGGTACGCCTTCCTTGACCTTGTGGGCCTTCAGCACGCGCTCAAAGGTCGGTCCATCATCCACCTCGGCCTTGAACTTGGCCGTTGCGTTGTCGGCTGTGATGCCGCTGACCGTGATGTTCCCGTCCGTGTCGATGGCCGCCCCGACAAATCCCGTCGAAGACACCACCGAATAGGTCACGCCGCTGGTCAGGAAGTCGGCCCCCTGCGCCACGATGAATTGCGACGTGATCGGGAACTGGCCCGCGTTCGGAACCCCCAGGTACGAACAGACAATGCTCTGGTTCTCGTTCGTCAGGCCGGCGCTATACCCGTTGTCGCCATCCTTCAGCGAGTAGACCGTGATCGTGTCATAGGCCGTCTTGCCGCCCGATCCGGTCACGTCCACGCGGACCAGCTTGGAGCCGACCGTGTGCGCGAACGAAGGCAGCGTGAACGTGCTGGTCGTCGCTCCAGACTGCACGGTGCCGTCCACCTTCCAGACGTAGGTTGGCGAATCAAGCCCGGTGGCCGTGGCCGTCAGCGTCACCGACACTGGATCAGGCGTCGTGCTGTTGGCAGGCGTCTTGAAGACCTGCGGGCCGCTGATGTCCACCACGGCCGCAGGCTCGGTGCCCGCCACAAGATCAGCCAGCGTGATACCGCTGCCGTCCGAAATCACCACGCTCGGCGCGATGGAAGGCGTGCCGCCGGCATTGAGGATCACGTTTCCAAGTCCATCGCGGATCGACAGGCCGTTGCTGTTGATCTGCGTGGCGACAAGCTGGCCCCGGATGTAGGTCGCCTGAAGTTCCGCAGACCCATCGGCGTTGATCCGAAAACCGACGCCGCTGGGGCCGCTGGTGTAGTTCGTGGACTGCAGGAAACTTCCCACACGCATCTCGCCGCCCGTGAACTTCACGGCCGACAGCGTGGCGATCTTGGCGTCATCAATCACCGCGTTGCCGATCATCGCGTTCGTGATCGTGCCGTTTGCGATGTAGCCGTCACTGATGTAGACGCCCGGAGGCACCAGCACGCCGTTTTGCGTGAAGGCCGTCGTGACGATGTTGAAGACGGGCGAATAGTTGCCGTCGTCATCGGCCACGTTGATGAGCCCGCCGCGCAGCGTCAGGCGCGAGTATGGGAACCCTGGGTCTTCGGCCGCCCGGGTCAGGATGTCGATCATTCCCCGGACATCCATGCCGGTCGTCACGACAACGCCGTTGACGCCACCGGCCGGCGTCGTTGACTCCACGCCGTCCACCGATTCAAACGTCAGCCACAGGTGCCAACGGATGTTCGGCTCGCTGGTCAGCGCATAGATCGTCAGCGCATTGAAGGCCTCGGCCACCACCTCGGCATCCGCGAAGACAGGCACGGTCGGGTCGGTGACCGACTTCTGAACGCCGTAGATCAGCGCCCGCTTGTGGCCGTGGCCTTGCGGATAGCCGATGCCTGACCACGACAGGAAAACCGTCGTGATGCCGGGCTGCGCCGCGAAGTCCGAAGGCGTCGGAGGCGGCGTCAGGTCCACCTCTCCACCGCCACCATCGTCACCACCGCCGCCGCCGATGATGGTGATCCCGCCGCCACCGCCGCCCAGGTTGCCCGACGTGCTAGACCTGATGGCCGGATCGTCACCGACGAAGCCCAGCAGAGAGCGCATTTCCTCGCGCATGCGCTGCAAGGTACGGCGCAGCGCCGGATCAACGGATTCCGGTACGGCCGGAATGTCGTTGCGACTGCTCATGTCGCTACCCGAAGGTCATCCGGGTCTTGCGCAAGCCGAACGGCAATCACCCGCTGCGTAGTCTGAATCTCGATCTGCACCTCGTCGGCCATGTAGCCGCCTGGCGGGCGCTGCACGTTGTCGCTGGTGATCGAGCGGTCCAGCCGAAGCACGTCGTCAGCCCACATGCGCACCAGCACGGGCCAGCCCTTGGCAATCGTCTCGACAGCGCCGATGTTCATGGGCGCCGGCAGGCGAATGCGCTTGCTCTTGAAGACCATGGACAGCGCAGAACCGCCATCCCAGGGCCTGACGTTGCGGCCATCCAGCACATAGAGCCGGTCGAGCTTGCCGTCGTACCACACCGCATCGGCGGCAATGGTGTGCATGTAAACGCTGGTCGGGTTCTGCGGGTCGATCATGAACCCGCCACGGCTGCCGTTGTCGTAGAAGCAGATGTAAAACCGGCCCACCCGGGCGCCGATCATCGTTGACGGGTTCAGCGCCCGCCACTGCTCAGGCGTGAAGATCGCCGGGTGCGATGCGTCACCGCCGGTCAGCGAACGGAAACCGCCATCGCCATACCAGCACAATTCTTCGGACGAAGCCCACACCACGCCCTTGATGGCAGACCCCTCGTTGAAGTCCACGACAGAGCGCGCCGATGCGCATGACCGTCCGACACCGGCCGGCTCGTCGTCCATCGAATCGGGCGATGAACCAGCCACGACCACCGGGTCACCCGTGGTCAGGATCAGCGCACGCTGGCCGAACACGCCAATGGCGATGGGCTCATCCGTCACCGCCACCTCATAGGCCAGCGGCCACGCATAGTGCTTGTAGGGCTCGCATAGCCGCATGCTCTTGCCCGTCAGCACGCCAAGCATGCCGTTCCACAGGCGTTTCATGCCGAATGCCGTTGCCTCGGTCAGGTTCGTGCTGCCACCGTTGGGGATGCCGGGGCACGGCCGCCATCCGTCCGTCTCGACCGGATCGGCGCCCACCGCACGGGCATCGTCAATCGGGTTCGTCGGCGTCGCGCCAACGGCCCACTCCCGCAGGTAGAAGTACGCACCATCACCCGATGCGCCCGGAACGTAGCGGTACAGCCTGATCTTCGTGATGCCGTAGTTCCCGATGGGCGGTGACGTGAAGCCGCTCAGATCGAACGTTGTCCCCGGCACCTGAAGCATCGGATTGCTCAGGGGCGATGGCGCAGACTCCCACCCAAGGTCGTTGACGTAGGTGTAGACCCACGAGAAACCGACCTCATCAGCATCCGTTGCGGCAGTGTTCACGGCCGCTGTGATCGCGCCAGTTGGCGCCGGGATGCCAAGCTCTCGGGTGCCCTGCGGGTACGGCGGTCCGCCAGCCAGGCCAATGCTGTTGTCCGTCCACTTCGGCGTGCCGCTGCCGGTGAAGTAGAAGCGGTCCATCGTGTCCGATGCATCGAATCCGGGCACGGCATTGACGATGCCGGTCCACGAATGCCAGTAGTTGGCATCCGTCGCAACGCCCAGGCTCTGGCGGTACAGCGTCTTGCGCTGCGTTCCAGAAGGCAGCGTTGCCACCGTGGAACCCAGCCCGTTCAGTGGCCGCAGGTCAGCAAACCCGGGCCGCTGATTGATCGACATGACGCCGACTCCCTCGGGCAACAGCAGATCATCCAGCGCGGACGACTGGCCGAGGAAGCCGCGAATGTCGATGACGGCGGTCATGCGAAGGGCTCGTACACAGTGATGTACGCCGTCTTGCCAAGCCACTGACCATCGTTGGTGATGACCTTGGCCTGAAGCCTCCAGCGGCCCGGGATCGGGATTTCGTCGGCCTGCAGGATGTGCGTGACCAGCGTCCCATCCACTTCAGCGGCCCATTCCGTCACCGCGCCGGCCGGGTCTTTGACCATGATCGACACCGACGAAGCCAGCGACAGATCGGCGCCCGTGTCCAGTTCGATGATGGTGCTGTTGTCGCCCAAGTACAGCTCGCCCACGTAGTCCTCGCCAAGCTCGTCGCTCAGTGAGGTAGGCGTCAACGCAATGCGGCTGTTCAGGCGCACGGTTTCCAGCACGGACGGGCCGATCTGTGAGCCGAACACGCCGGAAACGAAGATGTCATCCAGCGCCACCGTGCCGGACATCGAACTCGGCGTCCCGCCGGTCATGTCGCCGCTGGTCACGATGTCGGACAGGTTGAACGTGCCGCTCAGTTGCCCGCCCGTCGAGAAGGCCAGCGTGTAGCGGCTGATGCCGGCCCCATAGCCGATATCGGTCACGTTCGGGTCGCCATCGCCGTACAGCCTGAACTCGAAGTAGTCGGCTGTACCGCTGTACTCGAATGAACTGTCTTCGTAGACCGTCAGCGTGCCATTGGTCGGAAAGCGCGTGATGACGCCGCGCCATTGCACGTTGGCATCGCCCGAGAACTCAAGGGCCGGGTACAGGTACGCGGGCCCCGAGTAGCCGGTCGAAGGCACTGCAGAGCCCAGCACGCCAAGGCCTGGGCCGCCGTAGTGCGTGCCGGTCAGCCCCGGCGGCGTGCCGTCATACGTCGTGGTCATGTCGGAGTCACCTTTCGGGCAAACCGCGCCGATCCGTCAGCGTTCCAGCCAACGGCCATGTAGTCCACGCCAGCCACCAGCATCGGCGTGGTGCCCGTCAGCGTGCCCAGCGAGTTGGTCGTCTGGTTGGTCAGCACCAAGGCCTGCACGCCATCGCTCAGGCGCAGGAACGACACCACCGGGACCGTCACGCTGGCTTGCAGGCCGTTGTTCCAGTTCGTCAGCGCCGGCACCGTCCACGTCACGGGGTTGGAGCCCATGGCGCCGCTGACCGTGATGCTGTCGAACACGAACTCACCCGACAGCGTGCTTGCGCCGGCAGAGGCCATCGAGCCCGAAGCCGTGATGTCGTCCAGCGTCACCGTGCCAGTCAGTTCGGCGGTCGGCGTGGTGCCGGAGACAACCCAATAGTGCCCCGTGGTGACAGGCGTCGCACCGCCGCTGATCGTCACGCCAGAAGACGTTGATCCGCCGACGCCCACGTTGTCGATGGCAAAGAGGCGCGTCCAGCCGTCCTCATCGCGTCGCAGCGTGCCCGGCGACGTGGCCGCAATCGTGTGCGTGCCGACAACGGCCGACGTGACGCCCATGAACACCAGCGACTGGTCGCTCGTTGCCGTGGCCGTCACGCTGGGCGTGTAGGTCGAAGTGCCGGCGCGCTTGGTGGCCGCAGAGACAGCCGTCGTGCCAGATGCAACCCACACCGCCAGCGAAATGCGGCTGTTGCCGTCAGATGCCGTGACGACGATGTTCTGTGTCCCGGTCGGCAGCGTTGCACCGTACAGGGCGCCGCCACGGAACCGGCCTGCAAAGCCCAGTTCGGTAGCAAGGCTCTCGTCGCCGCTCAGGGTCAGCGCAACACCGCCCACCGTGATGCTGTTGATGATCGACCCGCTGGCGCCGCCGTAGGTCGAAGCCTCGACAATCACCGTGCGGTCATCACCCGTGCCGACGTTGACGGAGATGGTGTGCGAAGAAGCAAAGGACGCGCTCTTGCCGCCGCCTGCAATGACAAAGGTTGGTGCAGCCATATCAAGTGCCTCTCGGGCGGTGGACGTAGATGGTTTCGGTGTTCGACCCGAGGCTCGACATCAGCCCGGGGTACAGAATGACCTTCAGGCCCGGGTGGTAGGACCACGACTTGTAGGACGAGTGCGTCACCCACGCGATGCCGGTGCTGATCGTGTAGTTCTCGCAGACCCACGGGTCAGACAGCGTGGTCGGGATCGCCACTTCGCAAAGCGTCGTGTTCCCGTCAGCCAGCTCGCCCACGATGATTCGCTCGTTGTCGGGGCACCAGCACGCCGTGGCGAAGAACTCCACCAGGCCAGGCGCGTTGCTGATCGTCGGCGTCGTCCAGCCCGGGTTCTCTTGCGACACATCCAAGTACTGAATCTTCAGGATGCTTCCTGGGCCGCGGTAGGCGAAGACCACAAGGCTGCGCTCCGGCACGCAGAACATGACCCCCGTCTCGCCGTAGGCACTGGCGCCATCCTGAAGGCGTGGCGTACCCGATCCGGTGTTCCAGGTGTCATTGGCGATGTCGTACCAGCGCGGCGCAATGGTTGCGCCGGCTGCCCGCGCTTCGTAGTACACCCGCTGCTGGCTGGCGACGTAGGCGGTCCAGTTCGGGCCACCCAGGCGAGACAGCGCAGCCTGATGGATGGGCGCTGTCGGGTGCTTGCTGACGCGAGCCCATGTGTACGCTGCGCCGGGCCCCCCGACATAGCCGTCCACCACGTTGAAATCGACCCGGTGCGCAGCCTCTGCGGCAATGTCGCCGCCGTACCCAGCAGCCGAGTTGATGGTGCGGAAGAAGGTGCCGTTGACGGCGCCACCCGTTGACGGGCCGATGATGTCGCCCACGCCGTAGCTGTGTGGCGCCGCCGGCTTCTGGTCGATCACCGTATCAGCCCAGTCGGTCGCCCACGAAGTACCACCGGCCAGCGTGTTGGCCGTCTGCGTGGTCGAATCCGATCCAATGCCGTTGATCGGCGTCGGGTTGATGAAGCGCCGGAAGGTGCTGTTGGTGGCGCCCAGCACAAGGCCGATGAGCGTGTTGTCGCTGCTTGCCGCGTGCCCTGCACCGAAGAACAGGATTGCGCCGTACTGCCCGAAGTGCGGGTTCAGAATCGCCGTGCTGTAGTCGTTGCGGATCTTGGCGACGGTCGGCTGATAGAAGTACGGCGCCGCCGTGCTCACGAAGCTGTTGGTCAGGCGCCCATTGGCGCGCGTCAACGTCGTGACACCGCCCGGCTCAGGAATCCAGACCGGCGATCCGGCCGGAGAGAATGTGCCCGAAGCGGTGATGCCATCCAGCGTGACCGTGCCGCTCAGAACGGGCCCAGGCGCAACGCTGCCCATAGAGCCCGATACGGTGATGCCATCAAGTTCCAGCGGACCTGACAGCAGACCGCCAGGCCAGCGACCACCGCCGATGACCTGTCCCGGTGCTCCGGTGTAGGTGTATGTGCGCGCAAATGCCATGTCATGTGCCCAAGTTCATCGGGCCGATGTAGCTCGTTCCCCACGCAAGCCCGGTGATGAACACGTACTGCGGCCGGCAACGCTTGGTCAGGCCGCCGTGGAACACGTTCAGCCACAGGTCGCGGATGCCAAGTTCGCGCACTGCAGGGATGTAGATGTTCGGGTCGTAGGACGAACGGACCCGCAGCGGCAGCGAGCGCATCACCATGCCGGTTTTGCGGTAGGCCAGCCGGCCGTCAAGGTGAAACTCCATCTCGCCATCAGGCGTCCAGTACTGCTGCACGCCGCCGATCAAGTGAGGTGATCCGTCAGCCAGGATGCCGGGCGCATCAACGCTGTTGAGCTTCAGCTTTGCTTCAACGCAGTACCACTTGTGCGCGTAGAACATGCCGGCAAGCCCGCCGCGCTGCCCAAACGCAAAGTCGTATGGCTGAAGAACGCCAGGGCTGCCGTAGCGGTATCCAGGCGGGTTGTTCGCTTGAAAGTCGTAGAAGTGAGGCGAAGCCGACCAGCCACCAACATCGGGGCCGCCAGGCAAGTCGTTCTCGACCCACCCGCCGCGTGCCTGCCACCCGAAGCCGCCGCCGCTGGTGCCGGTCACGCCACCATCAGTGCAGTCATGGGCAGGCCAGATCATCCACTTGCCCGCACCGTCAGACCACACCGGGTTCGCGCCGGCTTGGTTGTAGACCTGATAGCGCGTGTTGATGCTGTTGACCATCGGCTGTCCGTCAGCCGTGCCAATGCGGATGTAGTAGCGGACGTAGATTTCGCGCAGCAGCCCAAACTTGTCGGGCGGCATGAACAGCTTTGCATTCACCGGGTTGCTGGTCGCGTAGCCAACAATGGTCCCGTCAGCAAACACTTCAGCCGGCCTGTGCAGTCGGATGGCGCCCATGCCTGGCGTCAGCGGCTCGAAGCCTTCGCCCGTGTAGTCGCTGTTGACGACCGACCACCCATCCCGCGTTGTCACCCAGCGGCCTTGCGCGGTGTGCGGCAACAGCGTCAGGTCTTCAGCCCCAGTGCCGTAGATCGCGGGGTCATACGCCGCAATCGCGTTGAAGTTCATTTGCCGAACTTCGCCGCTGCGGCTGGTGAAGTCGTCCAGCGTCGTGCCGTCCATGATGCGATGCACGCCGATGATGGACGGGTGCGAAGCCAAGTCCACATCCTTGACACTGCTGTAGGCCACGCCGAACACGATGGGGTCGGTGTTGACCGCAGGGTCAAGAATGAAGACCTGCAACGAAGCCGATCCAGACCAGTGCTGCGTCACGGTCAGGGTCATCGTTGCCGCCTGCACATCCTTCTCAGGCTTTGCAAACTCGACCATCGCCGGCAATGCCATCTGCTGCGCCAGCGTGTTCGGAAGAGACGTTCCGGTGCTGATGGCCGCTGTCATGTAGCACGTCAGCGTCGCCGTGCTGCCATCGGTGTAGGTCACGTCGATGCGCGGCGGATTGGCGCTTGTCGTTCCTGCAATGGCGCGCGAGGCGTTCGAACTGCGCAGCATCAGCGCGTTCCAGCGGCCGTCAGCGCGAATGCGCTGCATCAGGTTCGTGACGTTGATCGAGTAGGTCCACACCGCCGATGGACCAGCAACCGCGTTTAGCGTTGCCGTCACCCAGGATGCCGTGCCCTGTCGCGTTCCGTTGGCATCGAACCAGTCGCCGCCGCGATTGGCCCACGGCCAGCCTGAACCCTTCGGAGGCGATACGTAGTCCGCCGTGGGCCCGTAGACCTCCATGGCGAAATCAAAGCCACCAGGAAGCCGCGTCGGGTACGAGTAGACAGGCGTTGGCTGGAACAACCGCTCGGCCTGATACCGATACCGAATGTCGCCTTCCGTCTCTGGCGGCGGGATGCTCGGGCTGAATGTGCCCGATACCGCTACGTCGGAGAGATTGACTGTCCCGGAAAGGACGCCGCCGTTCCACCGGCCACCGATGATCGGCTGACCAGAGGAACCTACGTAGGTGAACTCGACCGGCTGCGCCACAGCATCAAGCTGCGTGAGGCATCGTCCACACGAGGCTGGTCAGGCTGATGTTCTGACCATTGGTGATCGAGCCGGTGAACGTCCAGGCGCCAGAGCCCAGGTCCAGACGCGCCACCAGCACATCGCCCGAAGTCGTCAGGTCAACGAACGTCGGCGTGCCCGTGACGTGGCTCGAAGAGGTCTGCGATGCGCCGGCCTCGTCCCAGTCAATGGCGCCGCTGGAAGCCGTGCCAATGGTGGCACCGAAGGTGACGGTGGCAAGCAGCGTGTTGCCGCCACTCACAGCAGACAGCGCGCTCGGCCGCGTGCCGTTGTAGAACTTCAGCTTGGCGCTGGATCCAGCGTCGGTGATGATGCCTTGGGCAGTGGCAGTGCGGGCGGATGTGCGCAGATGGAGAGCCATGTGGTCGAACTCCTGATGAGGACGACCAAGCATTCATCACGTTTTCAGAAAATCAAATTTCATCGCGGCTGGTACTCGACCAGCAGTGCGCCGCTACCCGAGACAGCCTTGTCGGCGCTTTTCTTGTCTGTGAAGTGACCGCAATAGCCGTCGTTGTAGACCACGACGTACACAGGGAACTTGCCTGCGTTGATGACTGATAGCGCTTCGATCTGAGCCTGCGTGATGCTGGGCTCTTGATCGGTGGTCATGGCCGCGCCGTCAGGCTGTCGTAGGCTGCTTCGCAGGCTTGGCCGGCTGCTCTGGAACGGTCTGCCAAATCGGCCAACTCTGCAGCTCGATTCGCAGTCCTTCCGAGCAAGTCGGCGAACACACCGGCGACGGCTTCGGCTGCCTGGCAATCGCCGGCAGAGGCGGGATGGCTGGCTGCACTGCTGGCGGCATAGGCTGCGGCAGCGCGCTGCACCCGGCCAGCCAGATCACGAGCAGCAGCAGCACTGCGGGCATGAGCCTGAGCACGGTTCTCGGCGTCACGGATCACCTCCTGTTGCGCCACCACGCGGCGCATGGACTCGGATGCGGCGGCCTCGGCGGCCTGGGCGCGCTGGACGATCACGGCCTGCTGCTGGGCGGCAAGCTCGGCGGCGGCGGTGCGCGCCTGGTGGCGCTGGAATCCGCCCCAGGCCAGCAGCGCGGCGCCGGCCCAGGCCCACCAGGGGACGGCGCGCAACAGGGACAGCGCGGGCAGGATCACGCCCAGCCCTCGGCCCGCTGCCGGCGCCGCCAGTAGATCACCAGCGCCCCGCAGCCGATCATCACAAGCGGCAGGATGGCCCCGGGCGGCACGCCGAGCGTGTCAACGAGCAGGCTGCGCGCGGTGTCCAGCATCGGCTTCAGACCGGTGATGCTGCCGCCCCATTCCTGCACCGCCACGACGATGCCGCTGGCCGTGATCGTGGCTCCGGTGCGGATCTGTGCGCTGGATGTTGGTTTGCTCTCAGGCTCCACCGCCTGCGGCATCGGAACCGGCGGCTCGTCATGCTCCGGCGTGACGTACAGCGCCGCCTCTTGCTTGCGACGGATCGTCAGCCCGTTGAGGACTTCGAGCTTTCCCGTGTTCCGGTTGCGCGCCTGGTTCAGCAGGTCGAAGGCCCGCGCCGCGCCCTGGAAGTCGCCCTCGTTGTGCAGCCTGCGGACGGTCGTGTAGTACAGCCCGCGCTTGCGCTTGTCGTCGCGCAGGCCGATGTTGTAGGCCAGCGAGACCAGCGCGCCGAGTTGGTTCGGTCCCGGGTGGACGGTCAGCATGTCCAGCACGGCCTTCACGCGGTCGGTGAGGTCTTCGCACAGCCACCTGTCTGCCTGCTCCTTCGTGCAGGTGTCGCCGAGCTTCACGCCGTCGGTTTCACCCCAGCCAATGGTCGGCACGCCAGCCGGGCACAGGTAGGCGCGCAGGCGCAGCGATTCGCGCTCGGCAATGATCGCCACCGCGGCCATCGGGATGGGCCACGGCAGCGACGGGTCGGGCAGCGGCGCTGTCACGGCTTCGCCACCTTTGCAGGCGCAGGCAGCGAGTCAGCCAGCCGCACGCCGTTGGCCAGCAGCGCGTACAGCAGCGACACCACGCCGACGATGGCCATGATGTTGGTTGCCACCGATGCCCAACGCTTGAGCCTGCTGCTGGGCTTGTCGGCCTCGACCTGATCGCGCAGACGCTGAAGTTCCTCGCGCGTTGCGAAGGTCTTCATGCGCTCCAGGATGTCCTGGATGTCTGCCTTTGTGGCCATGGCTGATAGCGCGCGGGACACTTCAGCCAGATCGCGCTGCACATAGGACAAGTGCAAGTCAAGTTCTGCAATCGTGGTTGCCGGCCTACGCTCGCTCATTGTGGCTACCTCGCAAGTCACGTCCACTGTAAATGCTTACAGCCACAGCAAACAGCGCGACAAACACCGCAGCAATGATCCCCAGGTCAATGCCGATCCATTCGCTGCACATCGGCTGACCAACCCTCACGGGCCATGGATTGAGCATCCAGGCACCAGAGCAGCCGGCAACCATGATTTCGTGAGCCGTCCACCATCCGGCAATGCACCACGTCAACCAGTCCTTGAAAGCCTCGCGCTGCATCCACAGCAGGCACAGGATGACGACGGCGCCAATGCCCTTGCTGGCCACGCCAGCCAATGCGTCAGGCGCCAGCGTCCAGCCGTAGTGCCTCGTTACGGCCAACAGCAGGAACAGCGCAGCGACGTTGACGCGAGCAGCGTTCAAAGCGGCTCCATCGGGCCGCCACCACCACCGCCTGCCTTCTCAACGGCCTTGGTGTGTGCGGCCACGGTTTCACGCAGCGCGTTGACAGCCGCAGTCAGCCCGCGCAGGGCGTCGATCAGGTCACGAATGAGTCGCATGGTGTTCTCAGTAGAAGTGGACTTTGGAGCGCTGGTGAACTCGACCGAAACCGCGAGACGCGCGCATGGCCGCCTTGCCGACAGCGCTCTCGAACATCGCGCCACGGCCTGATGCCTGCTGCAGATCGGTGAAGTTCTGCCGCGGGATCGACGTGATGCGCGAAATGGCGCCGTTGGCAATGCCGTCGATGAACTGGTCAAAGATGAACGTCGGGATCGTGAAGCCGTTCGACTTGGGCTTTAGCGATACCGTCAAGACCATCTCCTTGCCGTCTTCAGCCGGAGCAGGCGACACGACGAAGGTTGACAGGTCATCTGTCCACACGACCTCGCCTTGGTACATGTCGTCCGACAGATCAACACCCGTCACCTGATCCACGATGCAGCGGCGCGGGCGGTCGTCGTACTTGAAGCGCAGCAGCTTGGACAGCGCCGCACCATCGGGCAGCGGCAGCGTGTACCGCGTCTTGCCAATCTCGCTCAAGACCGGATCGAGTGTCCGCTTCCAGACCTGCGTGCGGGCGCAGAACTCGATGGCCGCCTCGCGCAGGTAGAAAAGCACCATTGATGCCGGTGCGCCGTTGACATACGGCATCACCCGCGGAAATGCGTCTTCCAGTCTGGTGAAGTCGTCCATGTCAGGCCGCCATGCCCGGCAGGCTCACGCCCGGCAGTTGAGTGAGGTTCGGGTTCAAGCCCGTCAGCGCCGACACCTTGGCGTTCACGCTGTTGACGAACCGCTCGACGTGGAACCGCGCCTTCATCGGCTCGGCGTACTTCGAATCCTGCAGATGTGCACGGCCACAGGTGTAGTCCACCAGCAGTTCGATGTGCTCGTCGTCAATGCGGATCGTGGTGGTGTTGCTGCCGCTGTAGAGGTAGACCTCGGAGCCAGGCGCACCGCCCGGAGGGATCGGCTCGGGGTCAGCAACGAAGGATGCTTCCACCCATTCCGGCTGCGACGTTCCGACGCCAGGGATGACGTAGAAGTAACGCGGATTCTTCGGATCGAATGTGTATTCGTAGATGGTGCGCCCGGTGGACAGGTGCCAATTCGGGTCCATCATGTCCAGCGAGTCACGCTCGACAGCCCGCACGGCGCGGCCCGGTGTCAGGCCGTTGACGCCCATGTTGCGCACGATGCTCAGAAGCTGTCGCCCCTTGACCGTGGTCGCCTGCGTGGAGCCGTCTCCGGGGATGCAGTCAGCCGCTGCAATGCTGGCGATGGACTGCTTTGTCCCTGGCTTGAGTTTGATTGCGTCCAGCCTGGCGAAGGCAGCCGGGAGCCATGTGACGATGGCCGATTGGGCGTCGTTCGCCCACATGACCAGCTCGCGTTCTTCCCAGCGGGAATACTGCGGGAGCGTGTCACCCAGTGCGGCGCACACGCGCCACATCAGATCCTTCACCAGGATGGTCGCAGCCACTACGCCTCCGCATACTGGCGGTTGATGACGTAGTGCAGTTGCAGGCGCAGCTTGTCGTCGTCCATGCGCTCCATCTCGGAACGGGAAATACCGCGCCGATGGGCCAGCGCACGCAACGCCTCACCCGAGAGCTTGTTCGGGTTCTCGCGGTCTGATGCGCTCAACACTGTGGGTTGCTCGGGCTGGGCGCTGATGGACGAAAGGGGAGTTGCCTCCCCTTCCAATCGCTTGCGCCATCCCGGCTTCGGGCCAGGCTTCGCCATGTCGTTACATCGCAACCGGCGCAGGCTGGCACACCAGCGTCGCGCGGATCTTGATGCCGGCCGCCGTGGTGGCGCCGCCGATCTTCAGGCCCCAGCCCACCGTCACCGCGTTGATGTCGGCCGGCGTCACCGCAGCGAACGACTTGTTGGCGCGCAGCAGCACAGCGGTCGCAGCAGCTTGGGCCGAAGCGAAGAACTCGCTTCCCAGCGTGCGTTCCACGGCCGGCAGCGTGCCGTACTCACCCGAGCAGATGCCGGCGTCCAGCGTCACGCTGGCGCCCAGGATGCCCGTGTGTACGATCAGGTCGATGGGGACATAGCCCGGGGGAATGGCGCCCATCTCGATGATGGTGCCAGAGGCCAGGCCGCCGGTCGGGGTCACGTACTCCGCGGTGACACCCACCAGCGAAGTGCAGTCGTCGGCCGACAGCGGGGGAACACCCGCCACGACCTGCTTGCTCTGAACAAAAGCCACTTCAGCTCTCCTTGTGGTGGTGTGTCAGCTATCAGGCCGACGCGGTGAAAGCGGAGTCCACGGTGATCATCCCGTAGTCCATGCCGTTGAACGCGGCCTTGTCGGCGCCGAAGATCACCTCGAACGTCAACACGGAATCGTGGCCGCGGTCGTCGGTGTCCTCGTACAGGCCAACGGTCATGCCGTCAGCGATGCCCTTGGTGCCGTGCGCAACCATGATCGCGTTGGCGCCCAGGAACAGCGAACGGGCAGCGGCCACGTTGGAACCAGAGCCGTAGTTGTTGAACTTCACGCCGACTTCCATTTCGTCCACCAGCACGCCGTTGAACATGCCGGCGCCGCCCTTGAACATCTCGGCTTCTTTGCCAACGGCAGCGGTCAGCGCCTTTTGGGCCTCGAACCAGCCTTGAGCGCCGCTGTCGTCGCGGATGTCCTGCATCACCTCGGGCATCACGGCCAGGATGTAGCACTCCTTGCCGCCCTTCTTGATCTGCTGGATGCGCACGGCGCTGTTGGGCTGGCCGCCAAGCATCTTCTTGGCCTTGGTGCGCAGCTTGTTGATCGACGCCAGCGTCAGCTTGTCGTTGGCATCCATCGTGCCGCCGGCACCAGCGGTCTTGCCGCCGGCCGTGCCGACGAACAAGTGCGCAGCGTCAGGGGCGCGGAAGGCGTTGGGGTAGCCGGTCCAGGTCGTGTCGAAGTTGGTGATTTCCGTGCCGACGCCACGGGCGCCAGAGGCAGCCATCACGATGACTTCTTCGTACATCTCGCTGATGTAGTCGGTAAGCTTCTCGCGGCCCTGCTTCTTCAGGTTGTAGCCGACACGCGATTGCTCGATGCGGGCACCGACGTTCACGCCGTGGCGGAACTCGTTGATGCGCATGGTGTGCGAAGCGCTCGACAGCCGGAACTCGGCACCTTCCAGGCGCTTGCCCTCGGTGATCGGCGTTCCGCGCAGCTTGGCAACCAGAGCGGTCGTCACCTCGTCGGTGGCGCCCTTCTCGGTTTCCTTCTTGCGGATGACAGCAGAGTTGGAGCCTTCTTCGCCTTCCATGCGGGCGAAGTACTGCTCCTTGATGGAGTCCTCAGCGACCTTGGCCGCCCACGCCTTGCGCTTGTTCGGGTCGGTCGGGAGAATCGTGGTACGGGCCATAGTGCTCTCTCCAGTTACGGATTGAGAGCACTACTGCGCTCGTGGTATTCAGGATCACGGAAATAGCATGCACCGCTTTTCCGGGTTGTCAACTTTTCTTGCGTCTTGGCGGTTCGATCTTCACTTCGTCCTCGCACTGGACGCGAATGCGTGCCATGCGCCCGCTCTTTTCTTCGACGGTCACGACGATCTGTCCGCCTGTTTCGGTAGGCAGCATGCGCACCGACTCTCCGACTGGAACGTCAATGACCATGCCGCGGTTGAGCTTGGGCGCTGGCAGCATCACTTAGCCCCCGGCAGGAAGAATTCTGCGTAGAGCGCACACAAGAGACTTGTGATTTAGCTGCGTCTTCAGCATCAACATGCCAGTTGATCCGCACCAATCACCAAGATGATCCTCCAACTCACTTGCATGCATTTTTGACACAAGCTCAGGGAAGATGTGGCGCGTTTCTTCAATGGCTGCAGACATCGAATCTACGCAAAGCGGAAACTGCGATTTGTCGTCATGAGCGAAGTCCCACAAAGCAGAGAAGACAGCGCTCATGCACCCACAGACATCCTGATTCTCTTTGGAGATCATCGCCATCTCAGTCAACCAGTGACGCCTTCTGCTCAGGCGTCAGCCTAGAATAGGCGCGCTCGTAGGCGTCGCCAGTCAGCCGGCTCAAGGCGTCCATCACGGTGCCGCCCGAGTTCGGCGTCGTCGCGTTGGGCAGGCCGCGCAGCGTGATCGGCGCTGCAGCTTCAGGCTTGCGCGCAGGCGGCGTGTTGTCTTCCTTCGGCTTGGGCTTTGACAGGCCGCGCAGCACAAGCACCGCTTCATGCGCCTTCAGCGCGATCTGCGTCAGGTTCAGATTGGCGTTGGCCGGGTCCATCTTGGCAGCCGTGAACAGCGCATCGAACTGGCCGCACAGCACCTTGTCGGGCTTGCCGTCAGGCCAGTATTCGACCAGGCCTTCCTTTCGAGCCTGAAGCCCGACTTGCGCCATCGCCTGCTGTTCGGCCTGCACCGCTGCCTCTGCCGCGCGGCGCTGGTTCTGCGCGTTGATGTCGGCAATGGCGACGGCCTTTGCTTCGGCGGTAGCCAGCGTCAGCAGCTTGTCATCCACTGCATCTGTCTGGTTGGAGTAGTCGTCGTCGCTCAGTTCGCCATCCGACCACTTCTTCAGAAGCGCCTTCTTCTCGTCGCGCAGCGCCTTGCGCTCGGCTGCGTAGTCGCGCTGTTCAACATCGAACGGCTTCGGCGGCTCGGGAACAGTCGGCGCAACGGCCTCGATTTCCGGAGCCGGCGCTTCTTCGGCCTTCTCTGCGGCCTTTTCGGCTGCCGGTGCCGCGTCTTCGGCAGGCTCTGCAGCCGCGTCATCAACAACCTGAGTGGAGTCCGACTCCACTTCGTCGCCGGCTTCGTTGTCGTCGGCAGCGGCTGCGGCGCCTTCTTCCAGGTCAGCAGCGGCAGCGGCAGCAGCGGCCTCGATGGATTCAGGGATCAGCGGCTCGTCATCTCCGAACGGGTCTTTGCCGTCAGCCAGATCCTTTTCGATCTGCTGGAACACCTGTTCTTCGGCGGGGGTGCGGGCTTCAACGGTCACAGGTTCACTCCTTCTAGCCCTACTGGGCCAACGCGGGGTTCACGCCCGACACTGCAGGCGATTCGATGCCGGCTTGTGCACCGGCCATGGCGCCATCCGCTTGCTGCAGCGGCGGCACGGGTTGAGATTGCTGGATGGGCACAGGGCCACCCAATGCGGCGTCTCCGGCCTCGTCCTTGAAGCCAACGCTGCGAGCCAATTCGTCTGCAACCGGCGCGATCTGCGGCGCCATCGTCAGCACCTGGGCGGCTTGCGCTGCGGTGTAGAGCGTTTCCAGGCGCTTTGCCATGGCTTCGGCGGACAGCTTCTCGCCCTTGGCCTGGGCTTCTCGGATCGTCGCCTGCAGTTGCGCCATCTGCGCTTCGAACTGCGCCTTTGCAATCATGGCCTTCTGCTGCTGCTCGGCCTGCTGCTCGGGCGTCATCTTGCCGTCCGGGTCGCTCTGGCCGTTGACCTGGCGGATGCGTTGCAGGATCTGTTTCTTCAGCGGCAGGTTTGGGTGCATCTCGAACAGCAGGTCCAGCAGAGACACCACGACTTGCGGCGCTGCTGCGGCCATGTTCGACATCATGGTCATCAGTTGCGTGAAGGCGCTCTCGGCATAGCTGTTCTTCCACGCCTGTTCGCCAACGACAAAGTGCGCACGGCGCGCGGTGATGTCGTTAAGGTAGGTGCCATCTGGCTGCGGCTGGTTGATCTGCACGCGGTCGGTTGCGCCACGCTCGCCGGCCACGCGCACGGCCATCGGCTGAACGATGAACTGCTCTGCGGTCGATAGCGTCAGGTCACCCTCGATCTGGCGTGCCATCAGCAGGTTGTCGAACAGCTCCGACGTGAGAAGACTGGTGTTCTCGTTGTTGGTCTGCAGGGCAATGCCGCTGTTCAGGTTCGACTTCAGGCCCTGCGCAGCGGCGTTGATGCCGCTCATGTGTCGGATGGTCTGGATGTCGCGCTCGGCCAGCATGATCTGCTTTTCGGCAGCGCCTGGGTTCGCCATCTGGCGCACTTTGCCGCCGCTGATGGCGCCCGCCGCGTAGACAGCAGCACCATCTGGCGCGTTCCATTCCTGGCGCAGTTCCTCCAGGTCCATGACTTCTTCGTCAATGGCCGAAGCCTCGATCTCCATCCGGTTGGAACTGGCCTCCCAGATGGACTTGCTCATTCGGTGGTTCAGCGCCTCCTGCGGTCCCAGCAGCGGGCGGGCCGGGCTGTACGGCAGTCCTGTTCGGCTGTTCCGGTAGCCCCACACGGGGATGAACGGGAAGCGGTCGTGCTTGTACGGGCTCCAGTCCTCGATGAGCGTGTCAAGCTCGGTCATGATGGACACGCGCGTGCGGAATGTCGTCGGGTCGCCCATGCTGTCGGTGGAAGACTTGCGCTTGACGGGCTCGCGGCTCCAGCACTCCAGCAGCATCACCCGTTCACGCGGATTGAACAGGTCCACCACGTTGATGCTGTTGAAGTCGTCCTGCCCGTCCATGCGGGTCATGCTGTCGGGGCCGCCCGTAACGTGGTTGGCGCCGGTCCAGCCGTTGAACATCGACAGTTGATCGCCGGTCTGCACCGCTGCGCGAAGCTGTTCCTCCTTGTCGGGGAACATGGCAATGGCGACATCCAGGTCCAGGATCTTGATGCGGAACAGATACCGCGCATCGCTCAGGTCACGCTTGCGTGCGTGGCTGTCCCACAGGATGTTTCGCCACGACTCGGCGCCGATGTAGATCGGGACATCCGACTTGTCGCCACGCAGGCCGACTTCCAGCCAGCCTAAGCCAGCCTTGAAGGCTTCTTCGGCGGCATAGCTGCGCTCGAAAGCGGCCTTGTTCACGTCGTCCAAGTACTTCAGCAGCTTGGTCTTCACAACTGCGTCTTCTTCGTCCTCCGGCTCGCCACCATCGGCCACCACGTAGAAGTCGATGCGGTTGCGGCGCTCAGTGCCAATCAGCCAGTTGATGACATAGAAGATTTCGTTGTAGACGACCGGGTTCTGGCCGCGCTTGCGTAGCTCCTCGGCCTCTTCGTGCTTGATCTGCTCGGAGTCGTAGAACGACTCGCACTTGGCCATCAGCTCACGATTGGCGGCCTGGCGCGACGCCTCAGCCAGATACCAGCCGCGACGAATCTCGTGCCGATCCTGCAGCGTGCGGCCGAACTCGTCCTTCTCAGGCTGCTTGGTCTTGACCTGCTCACTCACCAGCGCCTGCGCGTCAGCAATGGCCTGCTCGTTGGAGACTTCGACCCGCTTGGGCGTGCGCTTGATTCCCATGTCAAACCTCGGCTTCGGCAATGACCTTGCCGGTGTTCTTGTCCTTGGCCGTCACCTCCCACAGGGCCGGCCCGTTCAGCTCCTTGCGAATGCAAGGCGGCGCCACAGGCATCAGCACCAGATCAGGCGCGAACTTGATGACGGCATCTACCAGCGACAACAGGGCCTGTTTGTCGTTGCGGTCCTTGCCCAAGATCGGCAGCGCCTCTGTGGCCTCGCGGATGCAGTGCACGCTGGCAGCGCCGGTGCACTTGTCTTCCTTGGTGAACCCGACGAACTCGGTGATGCAGTTGCGGCTGATGGCCCACATGCCATTTGCAACGGCGCCAGGCGCAAGGATGTTTCCTTCGGGCCAGATCACCATCAGTGCCACGTACTTGCGGCGCGTGCGGGCCCATTCAAGGCTCACGACCCAGCCACGGTGCGTCGCAACCTTGAAAGCGTGATTGCCGCCAGCGGTGAACACGGGCTCACCGGATGGCGAAAGGATGGGGCTCATCTCCATGATCGGTCCCTGTTCTTGAAGGAGGAAAGGCCAGCCGTCGAATGGGCGTTGCTCATCAATTCAACGGCCTGGCCGATGTAGCGGAACATATCGGCGCCGTGGCTGTACTCGTCGTGCAGAGGCCCCATCGGTTCGTTCGTGGTCGTGTTGATCTGGCGTCGATAACGCTTCAGACACTCCAGCAAGCGCGCCGTCTTCTCGGCGTCGAAGTAGCAGGCGGGCCAGAGGATGCGGGCGGCCTTGATGCCTTCCTCGACGCTCGTCTGTGGAAGCACATGCACCTTGCGACCCATGCCTTGAAGAAGTTCCTCGGTGCTCTTTCCGGTCTGGAAGTTGCGCGTCCTGCCGTCATGCGGGATGTAGTCGGTGCCCCAGCGCCAAGGACGGCGCTCGATCTGTCCGACGTACCAGTCCAGCGTGCGATTGCTGTCCTCGATGTAGTCGATGATCCGAAGGTCGCTCGGGCCGCGTTGAACAAAGCCAATCGTCATGGCGTCGTTCCAGCCCAAGTCCCATACCGTGTGCACTGGAAGCATCGGGTCATAGGGAATCGGACGGACGCGCTTCTGAGAGTAGACGGCTTCGATTTCGTGGCGGTAGATCGCGCCAGCGGCAACGCGCCTGGGCTTACCTTCCCAAATGTGCTGATAGTCCTCGGGGTCGCGTGCCTCGGCTTTGCGTCGCTCTTGATCCAGCACCGCAGGAAACCATGGGTTGTCGCGCCAATTGACCTCGATGACGACTGAATCAGGGTCAGGCGCAGCGACGAAACGAAGCCAAGTTTCGTCGGTGTCCATGTCTGGATTCATGGTCATCCAGATTTCAGACCCGTCCTTTCGGATCGTCGGGATCAGCGTGTCCCAAGACTTCTTTGTCACGCCGTGGGCTTCTTCCACCCACACACGGTCAACGCCCTCGTAGGACTTGATCGAGTCAACCGTGTGGCTTGCCAGGCCTGAGAAGATGAACAGGGTTCCGTTCTTTCCGCGAATCTCGGTGTCGAGCGCTTCGTAGAACGATTCCATCCCCAGCGATACGATCTGGTCGCGCAGCAGTCGATGCACAGAGTCGCGCATAGACTTCTGCACCTCGCGTGCACACAGGATTCGTAGCGGCTGCTGGGCGCCCTGGATCAGCAGCGCACGGGCAACGCCCCAACTCTTGGCGCCGCCACGACCACCGTGCAGCACTTTGTAGCGCTTTGGCTCGAACAGCGGGCGCAGCTTGGCCGGGAAGTCGGCCGATGACGATGAATCTGTTTCATGACTCACGCAAGGCCTCCGTCGGCTCTTTTGCCGCCTTCGGGCCCATCCCCGCTCGCGCTGGGCAACCTGCATGCCATTCGGCGTACTTTGAGTCTTCTCGTTCAACACGGGCTCGAATCTTGGACATCAGGGCGTCCATCATTCGCCACCACTCGATGAACTTGCCTCAACAAACCGCACGGTCATCGAATGGTTGACCGGCGGCGCATCAGGATCGCCACCAACCGCCACCTTGCTACCGTACTGGCGCGGATTCGTGGCAGAGGCTCGCCAACGTAGGTGTTGCGCGATCTCTCGCGCCTTGGCAAGCCCAAGCGGGTCTGTTGCCGACTCGATGGCTTCCAGCGCCATTTCGTCGTACATCGCAGCGGCTGCTGATCTGGCTTCGCGCGTGCGTGCGGATCGCTCAGGATCGTTGGCAATCCAAGACAGCATCAGCGCAATGCTGACCCCGATGTCCTTCGCAATCCTCGTCAGCGACTCACCAGCCCGCAGCCGCTCACAGATCGCATCCAGCCCTTGCTGCTCGATCTTCTCCTGCCCTGGCGCAGCACGACGGGCGCGCTGTTGAGTGGAGTCGGACTCCACCCTTTTCGCATCAGGGTCATTGGAGCGGCCAGCGGGGATCGAACCCGCGACCCCTTGCTTGGAAGGCAAGTGCTCTGCCGGTTGAACTACGTCCGCTGTGTTCTTTGTGCGCTTGGGGCGCGATGGCGCCCGCGGCGTGGATGCCGGGGCGACTGTCTTGGTCGCCATGATGCTGGATCGCTCGCCCCGTTGGATGGGGCGCGTCCAGCTAGTTCACAACAGGAAATGCGTTAGTCAAATACTGCGTGGATCGGCGCTCAAATCCAATCCTCTGCAATCCGATCCGCCTCATGCTGCGCCCGCTTGCTCGCCATCCGCGGCAGCCGCTCGGCCACAAGCTGCCCAACGCTTGTCCGCGTGCCGATGCCGCGGTCTTCGCCATTCAGCGTCACCCGCATCTGGTCGCTGCGCCTGCCTCCGTGCGTCAAGTCGATCACGTCCGACGATGGGCCGTAGTCAATGACGATGCGAATCGGCGGGCGATCTGCTGGCGGTAGGCGCGGCGGTAACGCCAGGCGCTGCGCCATGTCGCGCGCTTGGTAGGCGGCCATTGCCATGTGCCACGCCCACGGCATCACGCGCGGGCGGCTGCGGTTTGGGCGGTGGCGCATGTGCGGACTTTCTAAAGTTGGCGTATGGGGTAGTTCGGCCTCACATGCGCGCCGGGTCACGCGGCCGAGCCGGCGCATCGCGCGGGCCGCCGGTTTCCTTGCTGCCCACGGGCTGCAGCTTGGGCTTCGTCACCTCCAACTGGAAGTCATCGAACGTCTGCGCCTCGCAGGGCTTGCCGTCTTTGTCCAGCGCCTTCGGCTGCAGCGTCATGCGCCAGCAGCCATTCAGCCACTCGGTGCGCGCCACGCACACGCCGCTGAAGCCGCTCACGGTGTCGCGGGCCTCGTCGCCCAGTTGCACGTTCACCTTGGTCATCGTCTTTCCTTTCGCGTCGGCCACAGCCGAACTGTCGGTTCAAGCGGACGCCCAAGGGCGTCCGCGCGTGTTGCCCCTGTCAGCGCGGGGCGCCGCTTAACCTGGCGTTAGGCCTTCACATCCCGCCGTCGCGGCCGTCCATGAAGAAACCGGTGCGCTCGCGCCACGCTTTGAATCGCTGCCACAAGGTCAACTTTGGAGGCGCCTCTAGTGGCGCAAGGTCGCGCCACTGCAGCCCATTGGTGCTCATGTTCTGCAGCGCGCTCATGCGTCCTACTTCGCAATCAGGCCACGCGTTGCGCATGCCTTCCGCTTGCTTAAGCGCGCGGCGTTCAAGTTCTTCCTTGCTCATGGCTTGCATTCCGTCATACGGTCCCATGTTGTTTCCCTTGTCAGCCGGCCTGGGCCACGCTACGGCATCCAGGCCTAACACGTCAGTGAACCGGAGCGCGCACAGCTCACGCGCTACGGGCTATTCATTTCTGGCGCCCGGTTACTTCTGCGTTCGGCCTCTTAGAGCGACGCCCTCAGTGCTCGCACCCACGCCGTGCGACTGGCGGCGCGCTCCACTTCGGCCGCGTGCTCTTTCTCGTGGTACGCGATGTCGCGGGTCATGCGCGCGGCTTCGTCATCTGCCCACTCATTGCCGGTGCGGCGCAGTGTCGGCGTCATCCCGTAGTCGCCAGCGCAGTCGAAATTGATGCTGCTGATGATCTGTTCTGCCATGAACTGATGCAGTCCCTTGTGCTCTTCGGTAGGCGGCTTCCACGCCTGTACCTTCGCCAGCATGGATTCGTAGGCTTCGCGCTGCTTTCGCTTGTCCTCCAAGAGCATCAAGCGGCTCGTCTCGGCGTCGTCCCAGGCCTTGGCTGCGGCTCGCTCGCGCTCCTGCGGCGTCATTGCCAGCAGCGCCGACAATGCATCGCGCGCCTTCTGCGCAGCCTTGGCGTGGTAGTCGCTGGGCTCGAAAACGAACGGGATCTTCTCCCCGCCGCCAGGCTCATCTCGCAGCGTCACGCACGCGCCAAACGCACGGGCGCAGTCCATGGCGTACCGTTCGAAGCTAATGCCGTCTTTGATGGCGGCGGTGTATCCAGTAGCCATTCGATTTTCCTTTCGTTGTTCCACCAGCCGAACAGTGCGCTCAACCAGAGTGCCAGCGGCGATGCTCGGGTGCGGTCGATCAGCCTTCACGCTGGCCCCTGGTTAGCTCTGCGTTATGGCGCTTCAGCGGGGTCGGTGCGCAGCGCATCGGTCCCATTCCTGGTGGTACGGGTGCAGGCTGTCCACCTCGGTGGCGACGTGCCCACACACGGCGCATGAAATCGGCTCCAGGCCGCGCTGCTTTGCCACCCATGCCAGCATTTCGATCGGGCTTCCGTTGCCGTCCTCTACCCACACCACCGCGTGCTCGGAATGGTCGCGTATCCACTGCGCGGCAAGCGGCAGGCCGGCCACCAGCGCGAGGCGCTCGGCGGTGGCAAGTTGCCGCTTCAGGCTCTCGGCCTCGGCCTCATCATCGCGCGTCGGCACCAGCGCCATAACATCGCGGTCAACCGGAGCCGCAACAGCGGCTCCGGCAGTGGTGTTCGCATGGTCGGTGGTGGTCATAGGTCGTCTCGCTGTTGCGCCCCGGTTACCGCGGCGTTAGGCCTCAAGCGCTGCGCGACAGATTCGCAACTCTTCGCCAGTCATCAGCATGTCGTGCTCGTTCTGGCACACGGCCATCAGCAGAGCGGTTCGCAGCCGCTCCACCTCTTGCCGCAGCGCCTCGTTTTCGCTGATCGCGCCTTCAATCTGGTCTTGCATCATGGATTCAGCTTGGTTGCTCATGTCGTTTCCTTTGTCCTCGTTGCTTGGTTCACTGCGTAGGTGGCACGGCCTAACAGGTCGCTCAAACGGAGCCCTTACGGCTTCGCCTTCAGGGCCCGTTTAGCTTTGCGTTAGCCCTTACCCTGCTTCGCGGCGCGTTCCCGCTTGCGTTGCAGCTTCGCGGCCAGTTCTTGCAGCTTCGGCCAGTCGTCGTCGTGTGCGTAGAGTTCTCGGCGACGTAGGCCCAAGGCTTCGCGTTCCTGGCGCAGCTTTTCGACGCGCTCGCTTGTCGTCTTGGCCGCGCTCATTGAATGTCAGCCGATACATTTGACTGAAACATTTCCAACCGCCTTGAGGCATTTACCCATGCGCTAGAGGACGTTTTCCCTTCGCCAAGGCGGCGCGCATCGCTGGCGTACTGCTCTTTCGTCCAAATCAGGTAGTACGCACGCCCGGCAGCGTCTTTGTATCGCGTGGCGCGGGCCGCAGGAAAGCGCGCTTTCACGCGCTGTTCGCTGGTCATGAACGCATCTCAATGTAGGCCACGGCGTCGTCTGCGTTCGGGAATGAGCGGATCACTTCGCCGCGTTGCACCACATCGAATGCCCACCAGCCGTTTTCGAGGCGGCGCATTACGATTTGCATGGCGTTTGGGTTGTGCATTTCAGTTCTCCGGTTGCGTTGTCGATGGAGTGAACTATAGCAGCGTTTCCGGAAACGTCAAGGGGCGCCAGCATCTTTACATTCGACCACGGGCTAACCCGTCGTCCAACCGGACAAGCCTACGGCTTGCCGGTTAACTCTGCGTTAGCCCTTAGCGCGCTTCGCATTGCGTTCCCGCTTGCGTTGCAGCTTCGCGGCAAGGGCCTTGATTGCTTCGTGATCGTCAGGGTGCGCATACAACTCCAGTCTGATCAGGCCCAAGTCTGCGCGGCGTTGCCTCAGTTCGGCCACGCGCGCCGCCGTTGTCTTGGCCGCGTTCACGCTGCACACCTCTTGGCAAGTTCCACCAGCCAGGCGGCAAACGCGGGCGGTGTGTGCTCGCGCTCGGCCTTGGTCACGATCTTGCGGCCATCCCTAGGCACGCCGCGTTGCGGCTTAATCACCCCAGTGGGCTCGCCGCGCGGCGGCAGCGGCGGCAAGTTGTCGGGGTGGCAGCCCACGATGTAAAGCCACGTCAGCTTTTCGGCTTTATGGCCCCAGTCGCACTGCCGCACTTCAGCGGTCCAGCCTCCGTGCTCGTCCGGGGCTCGGCCCGGTGTCGGCAAGCCCATGTGCGCCCACAGCGTGCTTTCGGCTGGGTGCTCTAGCACGCCGCCAAACTGCTGCACGCGGCGCACTGCGTCAATCGCAAGCTGTCGCTCCATCACCGGGTCGCGCGCTTTCGCAAACTGGCGCAATTTCGCCCACAGCCGGCATGGCGGGTGCGCCACCAGTGGTGCGCCACCGGGCCAGCCGCGCGCATCGCGGGCTTCGTCCCACACGTCCACGCCCGGCAGCGCCTTGTAGTGGCTGTCAGCGCGGGCAAAGAGTACCGCCACGGTCATTGCATAGCCTCAAGGTGCGCCACAGCCTGCGCAGGCGTCAGGCCACCGCGCAGCACGGTCACGGTGTAGCGCCCGCGCCCGCTGGCCGGCGGCACTGCGCGCACCACGTCAACCAGCCCGCGAGTAACCTGCGTGCCAATGTACTTGTCGCCAGTGGCGGCGCGGGCCTTGTTCGTCGCGGCTTGCAGTTGAAACAGCATGGGCATCTCCTGTTGCAGCGCGTCCATTGTGCACCACCGTTTCCGGTAACGCAAGCGGTTTCTGTTCGCCCACAAGCGCATGCCAGCAGCGGGCTAACAGGTCGCTCAACCGGAGCCGTCCGGCAAGCCAGCCGCCCCGGTTACCTCTGCGTTGGGCGTCTTGAGGTTCGCGCGCAGTGTGTTCAGCGCGTCTACCATGCCCTGGTAGTGAGCCCGTGCGTAGCTGCCAGGAGCGCCGGCAGGATTCAGCGGGTCCACCATCTGCCACGTCTGCCGCAGCGCTGCTTCCAAACGTTCTCGCTCCAACGCCACGGCTTGCCGTATGCGCTCCTCGGCCAGCGAGGTGAACGTAAGGGCCTCGCCTGGGCCATTGCGCACGCTGGCGCGCTTGTAGCGCCGCGAGCCGTAGCCGGTGTAGTACAGGCGCGCTACGGTCGGCAGCCGCCCAACTGGGTGGTCAACCGGACTTGCGCCGGGCAGGTTGTCGCTCATCGTTGCTCCTTGGGGCGCAAGCCGGTTACCTCTGCGTTCGGCATCAATCCCTGCTGCGCGCAACGCACAGGAAGTAGCTCGTCTTGCTTTCGTTGCGCACACCGGGCCGCTCCGGGTCATGCCTCCAAGTGTCGTCATGCGCAAGCGTCGGGTAGTCGGCATTCTTGAACCCCCATTCCGTGTACATGCGCGCCTGCTCGGGGTCGCCGTGCGGGTTTCCTTCAGGCTGACTAATCGTCCCGAACGGCACCAAGTCGGCTGCGTGCTGGCGGAAGATCGCCATGTAAACCTCGGATGTCGTCGGAACTAGTTTGTGGTCTGCGGCCATCGTCTCTCCTTCGTTGCGTTGATGCCTAACAGTTCGCTCAAACGGAGCGCCGGAGGCGCCCGTTTACCTCTGCGTTAGGTGTACTTGCGGAGCGCAAGCATCTATACTCCAGGCCGCGCGAGAGCTTGAGCCGTGGGCTAGCAATGTGGCCCCTCCTGCTAGCATCTGGCCCGGCAACTACTGAGCGGCTGACGAGTGCGTCACGGCACGAAACACCTGGAAAGGTGTACCGCGGAGTCCTCCCTGCCGGGGAATAACTGAGGACCAGGGGGCCACGCCTCAAGCTCTTGCGCGCTTCTCCACCAGTACACCTAGCTCGCGCACACGGTCCAGCCATTCACGCAACCGCTGCACGCCGATGCGTTGCAACTTGGCTTTCTGTGCTTCCGTCAGCCGCACCGGCACCACCACCAGCTTTTCGCCGGGCGGCAGGGCTGGGCGGCCAGGCTTGCGTTTTTCATCATTCACGGCTTTGCCTTGCTGCTTCGGCAATTGCGTCGTCCAGCATGTTGCGCAAATACTGGGCTTCCATGCGGTTCAGCACCAGCGGCAACAACACGCCGCTGTTCTTGCGCCACGCAATCAGGGCAACGTCGCTGCCTGATGCGTGGCACGTCAGCGACTTGCCGCCCTCTTTCTTGAGTGTCAGCACTTTGCGCTCTTCGCTCACAGCAGACCCTCGGCGCGCAGTTCGGCTTCGTCGGCCTCGTTGCGGGCGCGCTGTTCTTCGTCGTAGTCCCAATCCGCGTCGCCGCGATCAAACCCGTCCCAGCGGCTGTTGTCGGGCTGGCTGGCGAGGTGTTCGTCGTATTGGTTGGCGTACATATGGTGATCTCCTGGTTTGCGTTGGGTATCGACACCGGCCTGCTTGTCTTGTCGGGGGCCTTTTGAACCTTTCGGTCCCAGTGCCCGCTGAGTGCTGCCGGGGACTTGGCGCTTGCACCTTTCGGTGTTCCCCTTTTGCTCTTGTTCGCAACTCCCATCAAGCTGGGTGCTGGCTATCGGTGTCGATGTGGTTACTGTAATACCGGAATGGCAGTCGTGCAAGCTCTTTTTTGTAACACGCAAACAATAGCGCGCTCCGGCTACGTGGGGCCTAACCCGTCGCTCGAACGGACGGCCTACGGCCGCCGTTCAGCTCCCACGTTCGGCCTCAGTGCGGCACGCCAGCGCCGGGCGGGCGCTTCACCATGTCCAGCTTGTCGGGCTGGCCCTCGGCCGTGATGCGCACGCGAACCACCTCGCCAGTCCACGCGCTCAGCAGATCGCCCAGCGTCCCGATCAACTGGCCCAGCGCGACCAGCGCTTCCTCGCCGCTGTTGGTCTTCACCATCGCATGAGTCTGCTCCAGCAGTTGCCGCTTCAGTGCCATCTCATTCATAGTCTTCCTCGCTTCGGCGCCAAGGCCGAACAGGTTGTTCAACCGGAGCGCGCTACGGCAGCGCGTCCGGGTCATTCTTCGCGGCGCCCGGTTAACACCGCGTTATGCATCAGCAACCACGCCCTGCACCAGGTGCTCGACGTAGCCCGGCATTGCCTTGGCTGGGCCGTGCTTCTTGGTGCAAGCGGCGCAGCGTTCTCGTTCGTCGCCCACACTCACATCCGAGTCCGGAACATGCACCCACGAAGACCCTGGCGATCCAGGCAGCACGAACCTCCCGCAGCGGTCGCAGCGCGGTTGCCACTGCGCATGCCATCCGCGCGCCGGCTTGCTGTCGTCCGTCGCCATGTCGTTCATCCAGTCTTCGTAGCTTTGTCGCTCAAGCCATCGCATGTTTGTCCTCCACCACTGATGCCTAACTAGCGCTTTAACCGGGACAGCCCTACGGCTTCGCCTCCGGCCTGCCGGTTAAGCTGGCGTTGTGCGTCATGCCTCGAAAAGGTCCGCTGTTTGCATGGCGGCCTTGCGAGTGCGGTACGCGGTGTTCTTGTGGTGCTTCGCGTCATAGGCCAGGTGGTGGCGCTGGCACATGGCTGCGAGGTTCTCGGGCCGGCAGTCCTCGGGCTGGTGGTTCAGGTGAGCCACTGTCAACACGATCACCAGCGGTCGTTCGCCGTCCTCCCACGCCCAGCGCTCAATGAAGGCGCGCGCTTGCTTGTAGGTCCACGGAAATCCTAGAGGGTCACAGCCTTCGCCTGCCCAGTTGAAAGCGCGGTCTTGGTCTGTTGTCGCTGGGTGGTTTCCCGTCACCGGTCGCCACTCATGCGTGCCACCGCCAAAGATGATCCATCGGCCCACGCTGTACTGCGTGGCTGTGCAGCCCGGGTGCTGGCAACGCCACTTGGCACGCTCGCGCGCTGCCAGGCTGATTGCAGCCCAGTCCTTCGGGTATCTGGCTCGGTTCTCAGGGCGTATCGGCATGCTTCTGTCCTTTCGTGCCACTAGCCGCACAACTCGTCGTTGCAGTGGGACCTCAGCCGGCAAGCCGGCTTCGGCCCCTGAACTCTGCGTTAGGCCTTCAAGCCTTCGTCCACCAGCTTGCGCACGCCACTGATGACGTGACGCATGTTGCTGGCACTCATGCGTGTCATGCTCAGGACCGCCTGAGCCAGCACTTCGTTGGCCTGCTGCCACTCTTGCCGCAGAGGCTCTGGGAACACTTCCACGGGGTAGGCTTCGGCCCACTGCTGCAACTTCTCAAGCGCATCGCCGCGCAAGTACCAGCCGCGCTCGAAGCGCTCGGCTTGATCGTTGGCTTTCTTCAGCGCCGCCGTCAACTGGTCAATCTGCGCTCGCATCCGCTGCGTGCAGTACCACTCGACGTGGGCGGTGTGCGCACCGAAGTAGCGCAAGCCGGCGGTGTACTCCTCCAGCGGGAATCCGCACTGCGAACAAGCAGGCCTAACAGGTCGGTCAACCGGAGCTGCAACGGCAGTGCGGCCTTCGTCATTCTTCGTGCCCATCTGTGCTCCTGTGGGCCGCGCGTTGCAGCCCGGTTACCTTTGCGTTAGGCCTCAAGCATCCGCGCCTGGCGGTCGCGCGCATTCAGCAGAAGCCGTGTCGCCTTCTCTATCAAGGCCACTGCCTCGTGCAGCTTCGGCGCGTTGGCATTGGCGCATGTCTTAGCTCGCGTGCCGTCCATGAAGTATTGCTGCTCGTCCTGGCACCGCTTGTAAGCCACGTGCGCGGCGCTCTGAGCGGCAATGGCCGCGCCGGCCGCAACCTCAATCTCGTTCATGATTGGTGACCTCCTATTGGCGCCAGCCAGCAGCGTTCGCGGCTGCTCATGATCTGGAGGCCGGCCGCCGTCATTGCGTCGATAATCCGGCCGCGGTTCTCAACCCAGTACCGGCCGTGGCTGTCCATCCCGCCGAGCAAGGCGCGCAGCCGCTCAATCTCGTCGGCGGCTTCATTCAAGGTGCATTTGCAGCCATCCCCGGCGCGGCAGGCGTCGCGCAGTCTTTCAACCAGCGACCTAACAGGTCGGTCAACCGGAACTGCAACGGCACCGGTGCTCTCGTCATTCGTCGTGTTCATCTGTGCTCCTGTGGGCCGCGCGTTGCAGCCCAGTTACCGCCGCGTTCGGCCTCTCCGCAAACTCAACCAGCCGCCACCCGCTGCGCTTGTTGACCAGCAGCTTGTTCGCGTAGGCGACGGACGCCAGCGTGTCCAGCCGCATGGATATGGTTCGCGGGTACGGGTTGCGGACGCCGCGGATGATCGTGTCGCCAAGAGTTGCGCGCTGCGCGGCCAGCGGCCGAACTGACGCTTCAACCGGAGCCCCAACGGCTGGTTGCTCAGTGCTGTTCGCAGGGGTCGTGTCGTTCATACGTTTCCTCGGCCGTTGGTCCCGTTTACCTTTGCGTTGTGCCTCGCAAGCACCGCCATTGCATGCCTGCCGAGGAATTCTGAGTACGCGGGCGGTATCGCGTTGTTTGTGTCGCCCGTGATGCCACGCTTCCTCGAAGCGCCGCCCATGCTCGGCATCCACGGCGTGCCTTGTGCCTCGCGCAGCTTGTCGGCGGTTCGGCATGGTCCGTGCCACGGGTCGTAAATGTCGCGGTGGTCGCAGGGTGGCATCAGCAGCGGTAGATCAAAGCTGGCTTCAAAGAAGCGGTGCTTCGCAATCCGCAGCCCAAACATCGTTCCGCAGAGCATCAGGCTTTCACGCAGCGGGCTACCGGCCACGTTCTCCATGATCCACAGGCCGCCCCATGCTTGCAGCTTGGCTCGCATCGGCGCCACCAAGTCCTTATGCGCGGCGCTGTTCTTGTGCATGGCCTGCATAGCCGTGTAGGCCTGGCACGGCGGCGAGGCCCACACTAGATCGAACCCGTCTAGGTCAGCTTCCAGCGCATCACCGCGATGGAACGTGAACGGGTAGTGCGGCTGCGGGTTGATGTCCACGCCCACCACTTCAAAGCCAGCACGGTGTAGGCCCATGCCAGCCCCGCCAGCGCCGCAGAACAAGTCAAGGCAGCGCCAGGCGCGACGAGGCACAACACCTCGGTCAACACGATGCCCAGCGGCCGGTGAGGCCGGGGCATCTTCCATCGTCGTGCAGCCGCTGGTCACGTGTTACCTCGAACGTTAGATGCGCCAGTCAATCGGTGCATCCTATGCACTCGATGCCGTCGTCCACTTCGGCGGCCAAGTGCCCGAAGGCGTCGGCCTGCGCCTGCGTGTAGGCCAGCATCTGCGCGTAGCTCGGGCGGTCGCTCCTGAACGTGTCGCCGTTCTGAATCTTCGGGTTCGTGATGCTGTGTTCTTGCTTTGCCCACCACACCGCACGAGCCGGTTTCTCGGCAATGAGGCTCATCACGATGGCGCTGTGCTTCAGGAAGCACAGATCGCAGTTCCCGTGCATGGTGGTGCCGTTCACGTTGGGCAAGGCTAAGTCCCAGCCGTTGCGCCGCCAGAAGCGCCCGACCTCTGCCTTGGCAACCCCCATCTCGGCCAGCGGCGCCCGGCGCGTGATGCCGCGCGTTCCGCCGCTCGGGTCGGCCCGCAGCTTGGCCACGCGCGCCGGCTCATCGGCGCGGATGCCGACCAGCACATCAAATTCCTCGTGGCCCAGGCTGCGCATGTAGTCCGCGATCCGCAGGATCTTCAGCTCCACCGTGCAGAAGCGCGCCACCGGGTTCGGCAGGTAGTTGCGCGCACGGATCAGCGCCTCAAACGGCTCTCCGTTGCGGCTCGCGCTGGCAAAGTCAACCTGCGCCCAGCCCTTGCCGTCTGGCCGGTACTCAACCCACACGATGGGCACATCCCATTGGTCGGCGCAGTCCTGCACAAAGCGCAGTGTTTCCTCGGCCTCCTTGCCGGTGTTCGCAAACACCACCTCGCAGCCGGCCGGCAGCTTTCCGCCGTGCGCCATCAGCAGCCGATGCAGCATGTATGCGCTTGTCCGGCCGCCGCTGAAGCTCACCACCGTCGGGCCGTCCAGCTTCAGCGCGCTTCGGCTACGCGCATCTAACCCGTCGCTGAACCGGAGCCCCAACAGCGGCGCCTCGGGTGCGTGCGCAAACTCGGGTGCGGTCATCGTTCTATCCACGCTGTTGTGGCCCGGTTAGCTCTGCGTTAAGCATCAACGCGCCTGTACATGCTGACAAAGGTCTTCACCGGGTGTCGCTCGTCTCGGAACACAAATCCGCCCATGTCATACCTGACCCAGCCGTCACGCACATCAATGATCTTCACAGGGCTGTATTTCTTTTCGCCCCAAGGGTCGGTCGCGGGCTGAAAAAGCCACAGTTCGCCAGCTTTGATTTCTGGAACTTGCTCTGATTGCGGCGGCGTCTTGCAAAACAGCCTTTTTATCCATTCAAGCATTTGCGCTCCAAAAGTTGATGCCTAACTAGCGCTTCAACCGGAGCGCCTACGGCGCCCGGTTAAGCTGGCGTTGGGCGTCTTCAGGTCCGCGCCAGTGTCCGGGTCTAGGCCAAAGCGCCGGCACAGTTGCGCCGAATACGTCGAGCCCAAGCCGAAGTGCTCGCGCACCGCGGCCCATGCGAACTCTTGCCGGCGCGGCCGGCTGCGCACGATGTTCTGCACCACGCGGCGCAGCAGTTCGGCGTCCGTAATGTCGGCCACGCGGCGCTCTGCACGCACCTTATCGGCGTGCTTGTAGGCCGCGTCCACCATTGCGCGCAGCGCCTTCTGGTCGTCAGGAGGCATCTGCTCCAAGTCCACAACCGGCATGCTCACTCTCCTTCGCTTCGGGCGGCGCCGCCCAACTGGTCGTTGCAACGGACGGCCCTACGGCCGTCCTGTGGTGGTTGAAGGCCCAGCGGGGCCGCCGCTGAACTCTGCGTTAGGCTTCGAGCACTTTTCGGCACAAGCGCAGCTCCTCGCCGGTCAGCAGCATGTCGTGCTCGTTCTGCCGCACGGCGGCCTCCAGCGCGGTGCGCAGGCGGTCTATCTCCCGCTGCTTGTCTTTCCACAGAGCAAGCGCGATGTCGTGCTCGCCCATCAGCACCTTGCCGCGCCAGTGCTCACCGCCGCCAGCGTAGGCGCTCAACCAAGTCACAAACCTGGCGCGTTCCGAGTCCAGCCTAACTGACGGTTCAACCGGAGCCCCAACAGCACCGCAGCCCGCCTCAGTTTCCGTGCTCATCGTCACTCCTGTGGGCCGCGCGTTGTGGCCCGGTTAACCTAGCGTTAGGCCCCGCAATACCGCAGCGAAGCATCCCAGGCTTCCCAGCGGCCATAGCAGCGCGCGCACACGGCCTTGTAGCCGCCCTCACTCTCGCCCTCGGCCACCGGGCCGCAGTACCACGGCACCGCGTGCGAGTGGTATCCCAGCGTGCCGCACATGTTGCATTCGTCCGGGTCGCGCCAAAGGTGGATTCGCAGCGATGCATTGCCGTCCGCATCTATGTGGTCCACGCGCATTCCGGCGCTGGTGCTGCTCACGATGCGCCGCGCGGGGCCTAACACGGCGCTCGAATCGGACCCACAAGGGCCGGGCTGCTGTTGGCTCATTTCTCGTCCTTTCGTGCCGGCCCTTGTGGGCCGTTCAGCTTTGCGTTAGGCCACACCATCGCGCAGCCGCTTGAAGTGCTCGGCCACCTCGGCGCCGGTCAGGATCACAGCGCTTGGCGGATCCAGCATCTGGCGCAGCGCGCGCACCTCGGCGCTCAATTCGGCCAAGCGGGCCGCCATCACGCCTTCGGCCTGGCTCATCATCTGCGGGCCGCCGCCCATGATGGCGCCGCGCCGTTCCGGGATCTGCGCCAGCAGTTCGGGCGGGATGGTGGAGCTTTGCGCAGCTCGTTGGTCATCGAATCCAGGCATGCCGTCTTTCCTTCGCTTCGGAGCCGTGGCCTAACAGATCGGTCAACCGGAGCGCGCCACGGCATCGCGCTTCGGCCAGGCTTTACAGGCGCCCGGTTACCTCTACGTTCGGCGTCATTGCGTCGGCACGGCCGGCAGCAAGTCGCCGTTGTCCGCGAAGTCGTCCCGCAACGTCTCCAGCGTCGAATCCGAGCACGTCAGCAGAATCTCGCAGAAGTTGCCGAACGGAAGCCCGGTGGCTGGGTTGATCTTCGGAGCGCCCATCGCATGCACGGCGGCAGCCTGTGCCCAGCGCGGCATTGCCAGGAAGGACCGTTCCAGTTGATCCAGCAGCGCCTTGTATTGGTTGCTGTCCATCATGCGTCACCTTGCACGACCAAGGCCACCTGCGTCACGCACTGGTGCGCGCCGAGCAGCGGTTCCACGGTGTTCATGAAGCTCAGGCCAGCGTCGCCGCAGGCTTCCATCGCCCGCTGAATTGCCGCCTGCGCTTCGTGCAGCGCCTTCAGAGCAGTGCGTTCCTTGTCGTCCATGGTCTTCCTTTCGCTTCGGCGCCAAGGCCGAACAGTGCGCTGCAAGGGACGCGCCCCGGCAGCAGGTTGGTAGTCGACGCGCCAGGCGGGCGCACCCCTGAGCTATCCGTTCGGCTTCTTGTCTCAACTCCACCAAAGCACCACGCGGGTGCTCGGCGGAATCGCCTTGAGAAACGCCAGCGTTGCTGCGTCCCATCCGCGCAGAGGCACGGACGATAGATGGCGCACCAGAGCGTGCGCGGTAAGCCACTTCAGCGGCTCGCCGTAGTTGTCTTCCTTGGCGTGCTCCAGGCCGTCGTCCAAGTACCACTGTGCGCCGTCGTCAAGCGGCACCGCCTCGGCCTTCAGCGCACCAAACAGCGCATCGTCTTGCCACTCCAGGCGGTGGCGTTCGTAGCAGAGCACGGGGTCGCCGCCGTAACGGTCGAATCCAAGGTGCAGGTTCACGCTCATCCGAAATCCTTTCGCTTCGGCTACAGCCGAACTGGCGGGTCAAGCAGAGCCCCAACGGCGGGGCCTGCATCTCGTGGTCAAAGGCCGTGCACCGTTGTGGCCTGCTTACCCGGGTCGTTACACAGCACCCAATTCACTTCACTAGCCCGGCCAGTTCTTTTAGGAGCCACACCTTCGGGGCGAACCACACAAGAGCCAATGAGGCCGCGGCAGACTTGGCCCACAGTACGCCGAGCAGCGTTGCAACTGTTCCGCCCACGCCACCAAAGATCGTGACCAGCGGCTCGGCGTCCAAGAAGTCGCCGGCCTTCTTCACGTGGGCCGCGACGCCTCTGAGCACTAAAACTCCGACAACAACGGCAACGATAGAGATCATCAGATCCAATAGCGCCTGTACTCTCCCGTACAGCACATACGTCTGAGCGATCTCCGGCAGTTGCTCCATCGCAAAGTCTCCGGCCGCCTTCGTAGTCGCCTGGATACTGGACAGAATCTCTACTAGCTTGCTCTGCAGTTGCTCGTTCACTTTGTAGCCTTCCTGCGCCGCTGGGGCGCTGCGTAACTTTCGGTTCGTAGCGAGGCCCAACGGCCTCGCAGTTCAGTTTCCTTCGGCTTCGCCGTGCAGCCGTTGGTCCCGCCACAACCTGGCGTTGCGCCTCACTCCACAGCAGCCACCCCGCTCCCGCTGCGTACAGCTGGCCGATGTGCCGCTGCGTCATTACTTATACTTTGCTCCTAGCGTGGCTAGTATTCTAAGCCTACTGCTAAACAGCGTCAACATCATTCATCCAAACTTCCAGGTCACACGGCCACAGACCGGACTCAGCCACTGATCGCCTTGTCGCTTCGCCGGCTCTACGCTCAAAGCTCCTACGCTCTTCCTTTGTCAACGTACCAGTTGAACCGATAACGTAGTGGCATCCAGGGACCACTACTCCGTTTTCGTAATGCGGCCCACAGCCAGGCCATCCAAGCCTGCAGTCGGTCTTGATGCCTGTTCCTTTGCCCTCGTCTGCGTGGCAGAACTGCGTGAAGCCGACGATTCCGCATCGGTAGCACGGCATCTTGCGGACAAGCGCCATGTAGCCTTCGTGCTGGATCGGCTGCTGCTTTGGAATCGGGACGCACATCCTCGCGTCAACGTCGGTTCTTGCAACAGCTACAGGCCTTGGCCTTGGCGTGTAGACCTCGTAGGTCTTACAGGGCCTTGGCTGTGGCGTCTTGCGCTTAAAGCCTGTGCGTTTCATATCCACTTCTCACCTCGAAGCCACTTGCGCTCATGCTTGCGCGCGTAGCTGGACCCGAGGTGCCACTTTCCACACGACTTGCACCGATACGGTCGGCGCCTGTCGCCCTTGGTCTTGTCGCTTCGCTTGGCCGCTGTGTCGGCCAGCTTCCATGTGTTGATGCAGCGCTTTCCTTCGCAGTACACGGCGGGCGTGTTGTCACCCCACGAAGTACGGCGCTTCATGCGGCCTCCAACTCCAGGCGCATCTGGCGCGGGTCTACGTAGTCGGCCGGCATGGGCCTGCGCAGGCGGGCGTTGCGCCGCGCAGCCTTGAACGCCTTGCGTGCGCACTTCGGGCCCCAGCCAATCACGTTTCCGCTTGGCGTCATCACCTGGGCCGCGTACTGCTTCAAGGCCTTGCCGCACTCGTTGCACTTCATCGAATGACCTTCTGCAGCCAGGCCAGCGCCTGTCCGCTCTTGATGTGGTCAGTGGTGACGCGAAGAACCACCCATCCGGCGATTGCCAATGCGTTGTACTTTTCGGCATCGGCGTTGAATCCATTGGGTCTGGTGTGTCGGCCGCCGCTGTAGATCCCGCCTTCAACCTCAAGCGCCACAAGTTGCAACGGCCACGCAAAGTCGATGCGCCAGCGCCGCCCCGGAATCGGGCTGTGCTCGCGAACCGGCTTCGGAAGCCCAGCCGCACGGATCTGCAGCGCCATGGCTTCCTCAAGCGCGCTGCTGCGTGCCTTGGCGCTCTCTCGCTTCAGAACCTGGGCGGGTGTCATGGCTTCGGAATAGCGCCGTGCAGGTAGCGGCTCGGCATGGCCTCACACAGAACTCGTGCAACCTCAACAGGCGGACGCGGCCACGGCCAGCCAGGCGCGATCACGGCAAGCCTGAGCGTGTCTCGCGTGCTTCCGGGCATCTCGATGGCCTCGTGGCCTCCAGGCATGCGCCAGCGGTCGCCTGCAGCCATCACACCGTCTCCTGCTGGAACTCCGGCTGCTCTGCCTTCCAGGCGTCGATGAACGCCATCAGGTCGCGCATCTCGGCCTGCGTCATCTGGCTGGTACGTCGAAACACGATGTCCACGCCATGCCCATCAAGCGCCGGCAGGATCACGGTGCGGTCGCCCGTTGCGCGGGTCCAGGCGGCAACCAGCAATCGTTTCCATACCTCAGTCGGCCAATGCTTCCCGGCCCACTGCACGCGCTCTGCAATCTCGCCCAGCGTCGCATGGAGCGCAGCATTGATGTCCGCGTTGCGTTTCGGCGGCTCGAACGTCACGCGCCAGCCTTCCGGCGCTGCAGCGGCGAACATCGCCACCCGTTGCCGGGCCTCGGTGTGCGCCAAGAAGAAGATTCGCTTTTCGTCGCTCATGCCTATCTCCTATTCCACCTACTACCTACTGCCTCTATCTCTCTCTTGTCTCTCTGCCCTTTGGTGAACGGACCTAGCCTGCCCAAAACAAACTGGTCCGCCTTCACTACCTGCCCTTTGGAGCCACGTAGACCCGGAAGCCGTTCGACGCTTGGGCGCTTCCTTCGCCACCCTTTCCCACTGCTTCCGCGTCTTGCCCCCGGTAGTGGTGTCGTGTCCCCGATGCCGGTGCCTGCTTGGCGTCCATCGGAGGCATCAAGATCGGGCTATGCAGGCGCCTCGACATACTTCGCACCGCTCAGAATCAGCCGCTCCACCTTGCGCGCTGCGCCCTGCCCTACCTCCTGCAGGTAGTCGCAGAAGTCGGTGCCTTCGATTCCTTCGGGCCACACCACGCCGCAGCCGATCAAGTCGGCCGCGTTGGCGGCCTTCTCGCGGCCTGGGTTGAATCCCCGCTTGGCCTGCGTACCCCAGTCGTTGTCTGCCGCGATCACAACGCTGCCGCTGGGCTTCAGTTCCTGCACGACCGGGAGAACGTTGTCCGCGAAGAAGGCCACCACGACACGGGCGCAGCGCACCGACTGGTACACCGCCAGGCCGGTTGCCAAGCCCTCACAGATCACGGTCACGGCAGCGCGCGGCCGGTTCAGGATCAGGCTCGCGGCCTTCTGCGGCGCCTGCTTCATCTGGCGCTTGACTCCGGTACTGCTGATGCGCTGCACGTTCACAAGCCGGTCTCGCCAGTACAGCGGCACGATCAGCCATGTGTCTTCGACGCGCTGGTCACGCTCGACCCATACGCCGCCTTGCCACAACCGAAGCATGTGGCAGCCTTCGGCGCTCAGACCCTTGTTCGACAGGTAGCGATGGCCGCTGTAGGGCGCTGAAGACTTCCACAGGTCACGCGCCCAACCGATGCCTTCAATGCGGCGCCTGCGCGTTTCCTCGCGCTGCCGCGCCTGCACGGCCGGGTCGATGGGAGCAACGGACGATCCGCCCGTGGCCTCGTGCCACACGTTGACTCCGCTGTCGGTAGCCCAGTTGCGCCAGAACCCGACGCGACCGTCCAACTCCAGCTTGTAGGCGCCATTGCGCTTGCGCGGGTGATCTTCGGTGGAGCACCTGTACCACTTGCCGTCGGCCGCAATTTCGCGCGGGCGCAAACCCGACAAGCGAAGTGTCTGCTCAAAGCTGATGCTCACAGGCCACCCCACTTGCTGGCAAGCCGATAGCGCACGGCTCGGTGGTCATAGTCAGGCTCGATGCGCTCGACCATGCCGCAGTCCACCAGATCAGGAATCCACGCCTTGCATGTGTTCTTGCCGAACCGCGTCGTTGTGATGATCTGTTCCATCGACAACGGCTTGTCTCGCAAGACCTCAAGGAACCGATGAACCCGAGTCGCGGGGCTCATGAAATCGACATGCCGCCGCGTAATGGTCGGCGTCATGATGGTGGGTGAACCGATGTTCATGCAGCCACCGCCTGGCGAGCACGCGAGTGCTTGAATCGGATCTGTGCCGACCTGATGCGGTTCAGCACCTCGCGCGACGGCTCAATAGGCGTCACGTCTTCCCAGCGCACCCGGGCGAACTCGCCGGTCATGTCCTTGAAGATCGCTTGAGCCATCTTGCGGGCTGCATCGCCTTCTCGGCGTTGCATCACGTAGCCCGCCACTTGCGGGAACAGGTCGCGGCTCAGTTCGCGGTGATGCCCGCCAGCGATCAGCTCCTTGAGCGTGCCGGGAACATGCTGCACGGTCTGCTTCTTCGGGTACTCATGACCGCAGGCCGGGCAAAACGGCATGGGCTTGTGGACGTGCCGGCAAGTCGGGCATTTGATCGGCTCGGCCTCGGGCTTCTTCTCGGCTTTCTTCTTTTCCTTGGGCTTGCCGTCGTCAAGCTCCTGCACGCCATTCTCAAAGAGGTCGTTCCACTCGTTCCAGAACCGGACAACGTTCCCTGAGTGGTCAAGCACCTTGGCGTGTGTCTTACCTGGCGATGTGCGCATGACACGTCCGAGCATCTGCACGAACACATGCACGGCCTTTCGCAGTGGACGGGCCATGATGAGGATTTCGACGTGCGGGCAATCGAAGCCGCGAGTCAGCGCCTCGACGCTCAGGATGCCTCGAATGCTGCTTCCGGGCCGCTTGAACTCTTGAACGATGTCTGATCGGTCTTCCGGCTTGTCGTCTGCCGTATAGGTGGCTACGTTGATGCCAGCCGCGATGAACTGTCGCTGAAGCTCTTGGGCGTGGTTGATGGATGCAGCAAAACCGATGAACTGCTTTTCTTCACCATGCTGAAGGTACTCGTTGACGACATCGCCAACGACGGCCAATGCACGCTTCTCGGTTTCTTTCTCGTCCCACTCGCCAAGGCCGTTGACCTTCACGCCCTTCATGTCGGGCTCTTGGCAGGAGAAGATGCGCAGGGGGACCAGCAACCCTTGGTCAATCAGGCTGTTCGTTGTCGGCGCATTCACCACAGCGTCAAAGTGCTTCCCAAGACCTTTCGTGATCGCGGTTGCAGACAGCCCAACGGCATAGCAATCCTTTTGAGCCAGCTTCTTCTTGACCGTCTCGCTCAGGATGTGGCACTCGTCTACAACGATCAGGTTCACATCAGGCCACCGACGACGAGCCAGGGTCTGTGCGCTGCAAGCCTGAATCTGCTTTGAAGGCGAAAAGCGCGGGTGGTCAGCCATCAAGATGCCGTGCGGCAACTCGTACTTGTCAAAGCGTTCGCTGATCTGCTCAACCAGTGCGCGCCTGTCAGCGATGAAGGCGCCGCGCTTGCCGTTGTTGTAGACGGCATGAAGGATCGCGGTCGCAACTTCAGACTTCCCGAACCCACACGCCGCAGATACGACAACACGCTTGTGACCAGCGCGCCATGCTGCGGATACATCCGCCAGCACTTTCTGCTGCGCATCACGCAGTTCGAGTTTCACAGCGTGCAACCTTCGTGCAAATCGCGCTTGGCAGTGACGTAGGCCGCATGCGCATCTTCAGGGGTGTCAAAGTACCCGAGGCATCGCTGCTTTCCACTCACTTGCAGCAGCGCTCTGAACTTCAGCGACGATGGGACAGCACTGACACCAAGAAGGCCTGTGCTTTTGTTGTGACTCTTTGCCGAACGCACGTTCTGAAGGTTCACAGATCTGGTTACGTCGCGCAGGTTTATCCAGCGGTTGTCTGAACGTTCTCCATTGATGTGATCCACGTCATTGACGGGCCAAGATCCAGTCATATGGAGCCACGCAAGTCGATGCGCCAAGTAGGTTTTCCCGCCTACGTTCATGCAGACGTAACCCTCTCCGTGCTTTCGGCCGACCTTCTTGCCCGCGTACTTCGTGTTCCAAGCCGACCATGCTTGTTCGTTTGCAAAGTGATCCCGCGGTCTTTCAAGCCACTGAAACGAGCCCGTTTCCGGGTCGTACTGAATCGCTTGCCGAAGCACTTCGGCTGTCAACTCGTTCACGCCGCCACCTTCTGCGCGCGTGCCATGGCCTCCACGGCCGCCGCAACTTTGCTCGGGTCTTCCTGCCCCACGGCCTTGCCGCAACGCCGCAACTGCCGCATGGTCCAGGCCTCGCGGTCGGTGGCTTCCTTGGCGCGGTCCATCGCTGCAGACTGCTCGCGCTCGGCGTGGTCATAGGCCCTGCGCCACTTCATCGCCTCGGCCTTCGGATCGTCGGCTTCAGCGGCCTTTATCTGCGCGTGGGCAGCTTCCAGTTCCTGCATCACGCGCTTCAGTTCGTCGTAGGGGTCGAAGTCCCCCAAACCGTCGTCGTCGCCTTCGGTATCCGTCACCGGACCCGGCGCCTTGTGTTCAGGCGCCACGGCCGATGCCGTCTTGGTTGCCACGGTTCCGGTGGAGTCCGACTCCACCTTGTTGCTGACCCTGTTCGCCGTAGGGGTGGAGTCCGACTCCACTTTGGCGCCGTTCGCTACGGATTTGGTACGTGCCTTGGCCTGAGCCTCGGCGCGTTCCGGGTTACGCAACGCGGCAACCATCGAATGGGCCACACCGACGTGCTTCCCGATGGCGCGGTCAGACCATTCGGGTTCCAGCGCCAGCACGCCGAGCACGGCCTTACGCTTGTCGTCGTTGGTGCGGCGCAGCCCGTGCGTTTGGTTTGCGCCGTAGGCGAACAACAGCGCATCCTTGCGCGTGCCGGTTCGAACGTCGGCGTTGACGGTGTATCCGCCGATGCGCTTCGTCGCGTGGAATCGGTGGAAGCCATCGGCAAGCCAGAACTCGGCGCCATCGAAGAACACAACCACGTCGGGAAACTCGGCACCTTCAGTGATGGCATCGGCGTAGTCCTGCACCGTGGCCTCGTTGATAGACACGCGCGATTGCGTGTCGCCATCAATGCGGATCTTTGAAAGTTCCAGTGTGTGCTTGGTCATGGGGTGACAAACTCAAAGCCTTCGCAGCGCTGCAGCAACTGCTGGGGCGGGGTGAACCATTCAGCCGCCTTGCCTTGCTGAACACTCAGCAGGCGGCCTTGTTTGGCGGGTACGCAATGGCCGCTTCGCTGCAGGCCCTTGCACTCAAGACAGACTCGACGGTCATCGCGTTCAAAGTCGCGTTCGTAGAGACGATCCGCCAGCGTTTCGGCGTCAGGCAGATCAAGGCCACGGCGCTGAAACAGGGACACGCGGAAGTTGAAGCGGCCAATCTCTCGGTCGCCCCATGGCATGCGGTCGTGATGCGATGCGTAAGCGGCTTCACTCATCACGCGATCCTTCCTGCATCAGCAAGTGATCCGGCTTGCAGCGGCCGAGTACCTGCATCTGCCTTGCAAACTTGCCGGTGCAGTCGCTGCAGAAGTCCAGCCGGAAATTGAAGCGAGCCGGCTCGACGCGAAGATCGAGCGGGCCATGCCGCGTGTTGCCGGTGGCTGCGATCTGCGCGTCACACAGGTACTCCAACCACGTCAGCCGATCTGAAAAGCACGGCGGCGCAACCGGGGCCAGCTTGATGACCAACGCGCGCCGGGTCGGGCTCAGTTCGCTTGTGCGGCCCTCTGGCCGCTTGGACTCGATCAGCGCGTCAGCGACGTGGTCCAGGCTCATCAAGACCTCTCTGTCGTCTCGGACGTACCAATTTCGGCCGAGCTTGGAACCAGCGACTCGATGCGCTTGCGGTGAAGATCAGCCAGGTATTGAGGGCCGTAGACAGTGATGAGAACGCACTCGCGCAGACAGTCGGATGAAGACGCATATCCGCGCGCCCTGGCGAAGCGCTCGAACTCGTCGCGTACCTCGTCGGTGACGCTGGTCTTGAGGACGGCGGTCTGTTTACCCACCAGCGCTGAACTGGTGGGCCGGCTAAGAAGGGAATCAACCATGTCCGCCCCCATCCACCCCGCAACCAAGGCTTGGGCCGAAGAAGCCGTCGCATTGATGCTGGAGCGTGTGCGCCGTGCGCTCATGCTGGAGTACCTGCAGCGGGTTCGTGAGCTTCGGTGATGTCTCCACGGCGCTAGTCCTTTGCCGTGGTACTGCCCTTGGTTGCCGGCATCAGGTGCCGAAGGAACAGATCAGGCCGCTCGACCTTCACGGCTGCTGGAATCCCGCGCGTCTGCCAGTTGCTGACGCGCTGGACGCCACCGTCGCGCTTGTCGTAGCCCATCAACTCGGCAACCATTGTCGGGCCGCCAAGCTCTTGAATGAGTGCTCGGTCTTCTTCCATAGCCCCGATTTCACACCATGTTTATTCTACTTGTCAACATGGTGCGCATAAACACTTGGTTGACGCAGGAACAATCAACCGCATGGGTTCCAAGGCTTTGCACGAGTCACTTCACCGCCTCCTGGCCGCTGCCAAGAGCGCAACCGCGCACCTTCCGCAGTCGCGCCGCGTCACGGACTTCAAGGCGCTCAAGGTGGCGATGGAAGCCACCAATCAAGGCTGGAATGCCTGGATGGATCGCGGCATCTCGAAGGAAGGCGCCCTCAAGGCCGAGGAACTGTTTGGCTGCTCGGCAACCTGGGTGCTCTCGGGTGTCCATCCCAAGCGGTGGCTGGCCGAGTCGATTGCGACCGATCAGCCGCCGGCCAACATCACGACCAGTCAGGCCCTGCCGGTGGTGCTGCGCGCCATTGCCAGCGCACCGCAGGCCGAGCGAGATGAACTGGTGCAGGCCCTGTCGCTCTTTGCCAAGTCGGGCGCCGACGCCTACAGCCTGCGCATCAAGGAACTTCTGGCCGACAAGAAGCCGCGCCTATCAAGGTCGGATGACCGCCAGCGTGCCGAAGTGAACCCGCGCGAACTGGAACACGTCATCGGCGGCCTGATCGAGCTTGCAGGTACGCCGACCGACGAAGCGCGCGACAAGGGCCGCAAGATCGCCCGCGAACTGATGGCAAAGAAACCGGCGGCATCGGCAGAGTCGGCCGGCTCTGAGCATGAAGCCGGCCATGACCTGGGCATGTAAACTAGCGGGGCTACTGACCACCCAAGCCCATGCGACAGATCACCCCCGAGAACAAGCGCGAAGCCACCCGCCTGCGGACACTTTGGGACAACGCCAGGCCGGCGCTCAAGGCACAGGGCATCGGGTCACAAGCTGCATTTGGCGAGGCGTTCGACATCGGCAACCAGGCAGCGGTCGGGTTCTTCTTGAACGGCAAGATTGCGCTGTCGCCCAAAGCCGCGGCAGGGTTTGCCAGGGGCCTTGGCGTGCCAATCTCTGCGTTCTCGCCGCGCCTTGCCGCAGTGCTGACCGGCGACAAGTCCGGCCAGGTCATGGCCGTGTCGGAAGCCGAAGCAAAGCTGCTGCAGGCCTACCGATCACTGCCGGCCGCACAGAGGCGGCAGGCGCTGGCGCTCATTGCTGGCCTGTCGCAGCCATCATCCGAGCCGTTGCCGCCAAGTCGGCCAGTTCGGAGGCCAAGCGCGTCGCCTCGGGCCAGCGCGCGGCGGGGATAAGCGCCACCGACGCATACCCCATCACCCGCAGCAGCACGCCCAGCAACGCCTGCGGGTCGCCAACGGCGTTCAAGCGGCTGACCAGTTCGGTCTGCTGCGCCGCATCAATGCACGGCCCGGCATGCGCTGGCGACTGAATGATGATCGTGTGGGCGATCTGACCATGGTTTGTGCCACCCGCAACAACGATGCTGCCGGGCGGCGGCATTCGCTTTCGGCGGTGTTTGCCAAGGTTTCCGTTGAGCATCGACGCGAGGGCTTCCCGTGTCTCCGTGTATTCGGCTTCGTGGCCGACATCTTGATGTACTGCTCCCATGCCCAAGCGTAGATCGTTAGATACGGCCGAACACAAAGTCATGTCATTGCTTACCCCCCGCACTTGAGGGGCATGTAGCGCGCCCGACGCACTCGGGTTTGTCAAGGGAAAGACTCATGACGAAGATCATCGCCGCCTTGCTTGCAACTTTGCTGTCTACCGCTGCAATTGCGCAGTGCCAGCCCATCGGATGGAGGCTGGTCTACCAGAAGTCGATCAGCCTGACTGAGCGGCTGTGCGTCTACGAGAAGAACGGCGTCAAGGTGCAGATCATCGTTGACGGGTTCTGCCCGTTCGACCCCTGCTGACTTGACGCGCAGCACCCCAGGGCCCGCCGCGAGCGGGCTTTTTTTCGTCTTCTTGATACGCACCCCGTTGACACACACAATAAACATCGTGTTCAATCTCTACATCGCATTGCATCAGAGCATGGAGGCTAGATGGGACATTCAGACAAGTCTTTCGCGGCCACGTACTACACCGGGCTTGCGGCGGAAGCGCAGGCGCTGGCCAAGCCCGGCGACCCGTTCCAGCGGATGTTTGAGCGGACGTTCCTCAATGCGTCCATCGACCCCGTTGCCGAACGCTGGGAGCGGCAGACCGCCAAGCCGGTGACGCTGCACGTTCAGCACAAGGGCGCCGAGTGGGTGCTGCGCATGGAGTGCGACAGCTACGACGGCGACCGCGGCCCGAAGGCGACCGACTGGTGGCTGTCGGCTGTGCGTTTCGATGGGGTGTGGTTTGACCCGGCCGAGACGTTCACGAAGTCGTTCATTGACGAGCTGGAGCACGCTGCGCGCGTGATGCCGGAATGAGCGCCGACATCAAGCTCCCGCCCGCGACGCTGTGCGAGGTGCGCAACAAGGCCACCGGCGAGCGTCAGGTGTCGGACCACGGCAACGCCTACTACGGCAGCAACTGGTTCGTTGCGCAGCCCATCTACACCGCTGACGAGGTGCGGGCGGCGATCCTGGCTGACCGCGGGGCGCGCGGCCTGCCGGAGCGAGTCGCGGCGATGCGTATCCCAGCCGGGTGGAAGCTTGTTCCGGTGGAGCCGACGCAGCCGATGCTGGACACCAACGGCCAATGCCATATCGCATCCGCAAAGCAGTGGCTCGAATCTGACGCACGCGAAACGTGGAAGGCCATGCTCGCAGCCGCCCCGCAGTCTCCGGAGGCCGCATGACCTACGGCGCCATTCCCGTTTCGATGCGCACGCCGCCTGCGGGGCACGTTGCAGTGCACGCCAGCGCCACTGCAGCGCAGTTCATCGTGCCGCTCAATCCAGGCTGGAACGTGATCTGCCGCGACGAAGCAGAAGGCATCGCAAGCTTCTGCGAATCCAACGGCGAGGCCAATCGCTCCGAGCCGTGGTTCCCCGGTGAGCGCATCGCCCTGCAGGCCCTGGCGCGGCAGATCCGCGCACGACTCAAAGAGGTGAAGTGATGGAACTCGTTTCTGCTGTCGCCATGAAGTGGATCGCGCCAATGCTGACTGGCGCCACGCTGCTGGTCCTGGCGATCCTTGCGCTGCTCGGCGCTCTGTTCGGGCTTGCTCAACTGATCGAAGCCATCGCCGAGAACGACCCCGAAGTCACCGACCGACAAAGGGCCGGCTATGAATGACGACAGGCCACCTTACAGCGCAGAAGACGCCCTGGCCGCCATCGTGTTCGTGGTCGGATGCCTGTCCTACTTCGTTTGGAGCGCGCTGTGAAAGACCACGATCCATTCAGCAACTCGCTTCCTGACCTTCTGCTTTCGACGGGAGCGATGGAAGGACCGTACCACCGCACGCGCCCTGTAACCGTGAGCCTGTGGCATCGAGTGCTGCGCTATGTGCGCGTGCTGCTGGTCGAACGAATGAAGCCTTGAAGGATTCCAGATGAACGACACCGACACCGCTGTCATCGACAAGCCGGCCGCCCAGCAGCCGAAGCCAATCCAAGGCGACGAACACCAGCGCAGCGCCATTGCCGGCGCGTCCGAACAACCTGAAGACGGCTACGAAGTTGATGCCGCCGGCACCTTCAAGGGCTGAACCATGAACGCAGAGAACATCAAGCTGTGGGAAAGCGTCTGCAAGACCGACCCCAAGCAGGTCAAGGAAATCACCGGCAAGCAGTACAAGGGCAACAGCCCAAAGCCGTACTACATCGTTCGCCGGCTCACCGAAACCTTCGGCCCTTGCGGCACCGGGTGGGGCTTTTCTATCGTCAATGAACGCATGGAGCGACTGTCCGAAACCGACGTGCTGCACGTTGCCGTTGTGCGCATGTGGTACAGGCATGAAGGCGGTAAGGGCGAAATCGAGCAGATCGGGCAGACCAAGGCCACCTACTTCAGCGCCGGCAAGGATGGCGGCCAGGGCAAGCTGATCGTTGACGAAGACGCGCCCAAGAAGTCCGTCACCGACGCGCTGGTCAAGTGCGCAAGCTACCTCGGCTTTGCTGGCGACATCTTCGCCGGCCGCTGGGACGATTCCAAGTACGTCGCTGAACTGCGCGCCGAGTTTGCCGAGAAGGCAAGCCGCATGTCGGACACCAACGTATCCGACTGGATCAGCTACATCACCACGTCAGCCAACAGCGGCGAACTGAAGAAGCGCCTTGCAGAGGCCATCGAAGCCGCTACCGAAGTGAACGACGCCGCAGCCGCTGCGAAGTTCCAGGCCGAAGCCCAGACTATGGTCAACAAGGCCAAGGCAAAGACCAAGACCACAGCGCAACAGGCAGAGGAAGCCGCGCAATGAGCAACATCTACTTCGACATCGAGACGATCCCCGCTCAAGAGTTCCGTGTCATTGACGGCATCAAGCAAGCGATGAAGGCAGAGCTTGACCAGGCCATGCAGTCGGTTCGTGCGCCGGGCAACTACAAGAAGCCTGACGCCATTGCCGAGTACGTCGAAGCCGAGCGCGCCAAGTTGGTTGCCGAGTTTGACGCGAAGGTCGATGAAGCGATCAACCGCACCGGCCTTGACGGCACCTACGGGCAAGTCTTCTGCATCGCGTGGGCAGTTGATGACAACCCCGTGCAGTGGGTTTCCGTTGCCGATGACCTGTCGGCCAGCACTGAGGCGCACCTTCTAAGGTCATGGTTCACGCTTCTGAACAACATCAGATGCTGGTCTTCGGGCCGCCGCCCTGTCCTGATCGGCCACAACAGCAACGAGTTCGACATTCCGTTCATCTGGAAGCGCGCCGTCATCCATGGTGTCAAGCCGCCCATCTGGTGGCCCAAAGACCCGAAGCCCTGGGGCGACTCGACCGTTGACACCATGACCATGTGGGCAGGCGCCAAGGGCCGTATCAGCATGGACAAGCTGTGCGCCGCTCTTGGCATCCCTGGCAAGGAAGGCATGTCAGGCAAAGACGTGTGGCCTGCCGTCCAGCGCGGCGAGCACGAGAAGGTCGTCAACTACTGCAAGGACGACGTTGAGCGCACGCGCCAGATGCACAAGCGCATGACGTTCAACGAAGGGGCTGCCCTGTGAAAGGCAAGCGCCCCCTGCGCGTTCGACTCGGGCTGTACGGCTATGGCCGCGTGCTCGCACGCATTGCCAAGAGCCCGGCCACGTTCCAAGACCTGATTGACGCTGGCTTGATCGGCAACCACGGAAACGGCTACATGCTGCTGGGTTCTCTGCACAAGCTCCAGCGCATCCACATCAAGGAATGGCTCGAAATCCCCGGATGCACGTTGCGTGCGCTGTGGGCCTACGGCAGCGGCGACGATGCTCCGATCCCGAGCCACCGTGCCGGCGGAAAGCGCCGAGTCGTTGGCGCCTTCATCCCCGCCGTCAAGGCTGTCCCACCCTACATGCTGGCATTCGATGCACTGCTGAACGAACTTGAGTCCCCGCGCACCGTCGCCCAGTTGTCGGAGCGCACGGAACTGGACCCGGAAACCATCCGCCGCGCCTTGGAAGGCATCAAGCCGCTGGTCCGTGCTGTCGGCCGCAAGCATGCCGCCACGCAATGGCAGTTGCGCGAAGCCACGTCGGGCCAGTCTCGACATGCGCTCATCGGAAAAGGCATCGGCCAGGTGTGCAGCGTGTTCCACCTTGGCGCTGTGGCAAACGAAGAACGGAGGGCCGCATGAGAGACAGTTCATCCGACACGGCTCGACGCGGCGCCGATGTTCGGTTCATGCCAGCAGGAACAGGCCATTCAACAACGTGGCAATGCGAGAAGTGCCGCGTCTTCACTGGCCTGATGGCCGGTCGTACTAAGGGGCGAATTGGGTGGATCTGCCCGGTGTGCTCTCGGAAGGGAGCCGCGCAATGAGCACTTGGCAGTTCATCAACCACGTCAGCGACGAAGTTCCGTTCTGAGCCATGCTCCACTGGATACGCCTCAAGGCCTACTGCGCCAAGTCTGGTGACACCCAAGATGCGGTTGAGAAGCGTGTACGCTCCGGGATCTGGCTCCGGGACGTGCACGTCCGCCTCCCGGAAGGGAGCAAAGAGCAATGGGTGAACGAACTGGCGGTGAACGACTGGGCGGCAGGCATCAAGCCGGCGACGAACCACGGAAAGCGCGCAAGGTGACGGGAATCACCCCCATGACCCGGCCTGGCGGGAAAGAGGTCTACCGCATCGCCTTCTCGTGGCGTGGCGCCCAGTGTCGGGAAACCGTGGCGCTGGCGCACTCCAAGGCCAACAGCCTGTATTGCGAGCGGCTGCGCGGCGAGATCCTGAACGCCATTGAGCGCGGCACGTTCCGCTATGCCGACTTCTTTCCAGACAGTCCGAGAGCAAACGCCTACGGCCACGGCGCCGGCCGCGCGAAGACGCTGCGCACGCACCTTGAGGCGTGGCGCGACCGCGTGGAGCACACCTTTGCCCCGTC